>Ga0114999_10001185_pt1 | contig 36604 bp, 19 predicted proteins | sample ArcticOcean_MG_C_3_FD_89820 | JGI IMG/M metagenome (GOLD analysis project Ga0114999, IMG submission 89820) | Marine microbial communities from western Arctic Ocean - ArcticOcean_MG_CB8_126 | ecosystem: Environmental > Aquatic > Marine > Oceanic | place: Arctic Ocean: Canada Basin | collected...
AAAAAATGTGCGGAGAAAATATCGTTTATCAGCATTCATCAACCAAGCGCTCGTTTATTCCATCTGTTCGACAAGGCCTTACTGTTAGATAAAGGGGGAAGAATTGCTTTTTACGGAAAGCCGATGGAAATGATTGAGTACTTTAAAGGGGCACAACAATACTTGCTGCATCTTAATCAAAAAGGAAATGACGCCAATAAAACAAACAGTATAAACAACGATATAATTTCACCTGAATCTATTTTTGATATCTTGGATTTCTCCAAAAAGGCCAAAGATGATTTTCCAGAAAATTTTTGGGAAGATCGCTTTATAAAGCATCGACAATCGGTATCAAATGAAGCCAAGGATGATCTTCCAATTATTAGCACAACACAACTAAGCTCTAAAAAACGCTTCGCTCACTTTAAAACTCACATCAGTAGAGCTTTTTTGAGCAAGATTCGCAATAAGGGAAGTCTAGCAACCACATTATTAGTTGCTCCAATTTTAGCGCTGCTAATAGCATGTGTCCTTCGCCACTCTGAAACAGAAGTATATCAATTCGGCAACTCCTCTCATATTCCTGCTTACATATTCATCACACTAGTGGTGGCCATGTTTCTTGGCCTAACTAATACCTCAGATGAAATAATCAGAGATAAGAACCTATTGAAGCGTGAACGCAATCACTCAACTAGCATTTGGCAATATGTTCTGGCCAAATTCTTAGTTAGTGCGGCGTTTGCATTTTCTCAATGCTTTATATACCTATCCATAGGAAACACAATTCTATCGATAAATGACATGCTGTGGATCTATCTTGCATGGACGGTACCTACTTGCTTAGTCGGGTCATCTTTGGGACTTCTAATTTCGAGCTTAGTTAAATCGACCAAAACGGCACTCAATACAATTCCTCTCGCTCTGATTCCTCAAATAATACTAGGAGGCGCCTTAATTAATTATGAAGAAATGAATTTTAATTATTCAATATTCAATACAAAAGTAGAGGAAAATCAACGCAGTGAAATGCAAGTGCCCTTTATCTGCAACTTCATCCCATTAAGGTGGTCTTATGAATCCTTAATTGTTGCTCAAGACACTCTAAATCCATTAGCTAAAGCAATAGCCGAAATTGAAAACCATAAAAAAGCTCTACTAACTAAAGGGAAACTAACAGAAAAAGAAAAAGAAAAGTTAAATCAATACAAAGATGCATATACTATAGTTTTCGGCATCACTGGAAAAAACTCTAAAGACATTAAGATTAAAATTGATAAGATTAGAGATGAGTTAATTTCCAGCAAATTCGATGCGGACAAATATTACTCTAATAATAGTCAGGGCGCACTCAGTTCCACAGACGCATATCAAAATGAAAAGATACGCGACTTAATTATAAAAGCAGAAATTGATATGCTTGATTATAGAATCCATGAAAATGATAACAAAAATAAAGGCATTAATGTTTTCTTAGGTAAATCAAAAAAAATATTAGACAAGAAAATCTCTACCTTACAAATGAATGCATTAGTCCTGCTCTCCTTCACTCTTGCCATCCTATTTTATTTGAGCCTTATCTTACGGAAACAATCCTTAAAGGTTAAACCCAATTAATTTGAACCCATTACACGACCAAAACCCTTTCTTAAACCTAAAGAAAGACTAGTGCTTAAAGGCGTTCTTGATAAAGTTCCTAAAACATGTTCTCCATAAGATGATCGACTGCAGTAAACAGTGAGAACCGACCCCTCCCAATCTCTAAAATCTGTCGTTGTTGAGACCCCTTCTGTTACTGCATTTTTCATTCCCTGCCGTTCTTGAAGATTCTCTACAGCTAATGCAATTCCTGAATTCACAATCACGGGATCAGCGCCAGAATCAACGAGTTCCTTGCCCGCCATGTCCGTAATAAATATACCAGTCAACAAATCTTGGCTATAAGCCCACTTCACAAAAGATTCGAGCCTGTCCACTAGTGTAGTGCCTGCCACACTATCAATAAAATCAGGTTCTGCTGCGTCTTTTAATTCACTAGATCGCAGCAACCCACTATTTTTGGCACGTTTTTTTATCGCAGCTAACTGTTCTCCTATTTTTTCAAAATCTAATTGAGGAGATTCATTCTCATCAACTGAACTATAAAGATTATCACCAAACAAATTAACTAAAGGTTCTTTGCTCTGATTAAGAATTCCCTTATCAGATTCATCATTTAATTCAGCGCCTAGCTGAGCTAATTCTTCCGGATCAATCCAGTAGTCGTTTAACACCATAATCTTTCTCCATATTTTTAGACAACCCAAGCTTAATTTCAAGCTCTGCCGCAAGTTGATCAAAAGCTACAGCTGCCGAAACAGGATTCGGTGACAGCAAACCTACAGGAACTCCCAAGCTACTCGCTCTTAAAAATACGCTGTCTCTAGGTATTGACGTTTGGAACATTATGCCTGATGGCAAGGCTGATCTTAATTGAGATTCAGATTCAACACTTTCACGTTGATGCGGATTTACCATAGTCATTAAAATGCCAGACACGCTAACCTCCGATCCCCCCCTCCTTATACCTACAATTTTTTTGAGAAATTGAGGAATAGACCGAACCCCCAAAGGTTCAGATTGTTGAGGAATGATAACTGAATCACCTTCCTTAAGAATATTTGAAGTAATTGCTCCAATGCCTGCAGCGGTATCAACGATCACCAGGTCATTGCCTAGCTCCCTTAAATTATCAAAGAATATTTTAATTCTGTCTAAACATTGCAGGTCACTCTGAGCGGATTCTTCTAAAAACATCTCGGATTTTCCAGATGTCATTAACATAAATTCAGCAAGCCTAGTCGGAATAATTAACTCCTCAACAGTCTTTATCCCTGCAATCGCATCATAAAAACCATATCGCTCACGAGCTCCACGAGAAAGCGATAACCCCACAGAACCTTGTGGATCAGTATCCACCAAAAGGATTTTATGACCACGAGTAGCTAAAGAATACGATAAATTGATAGCAACTGTAGTCTTCCCAACGCCTCCTTTCTGGCTAGCAATAACAAGTATAGTCACAGGAAAATTATTTAGTTAGGGGATAGTTACTGAACATTTGATCGCAACGACCCCGATAGATCCAACATTAATAACAGAAATATTCATCGAATGGGCAACTTAATTTAACCTAGGAAAATGCATTTAATATTAAAGGTTCCAATCCATTCATTAATGCACTGTTAATGTCAATTTATCAAACACTGTTGGACAACTCCCCATTCCTTGCAATTTTAATGCTCCCCTAATAATAGCTTCTTTATTTAAAGACTTTCTTATAATCCCAATAAAATGCACAGCACAACATTAAAGTCCTTCATTCTTTCAATTTTCTTTATAGCACCACACGTCTATGCCGACACCATTAAGCTAAAAGATGGAACCACATTAGAAGGTAAGATTCTTGAAGAAAGCCCTTCAACTATAAAAATAGAATATAACGTCACTAAGAGCATTAAGGATATAAAAAGTATTAACCGTTCTGAAATAAAGGAAATCGATAAGGTATCTGAAGACGACGTAGCTTTCAATGCAATCAAATCCTTACTGCCAACTGATGATCTATTATCGACTGATGACTATGATAAAATATTAGATGATAAACCAGCCAAATTTCTCGCACTGTACCCATCAAGTAAGCACAAGGATTCCGTGCAGAAAATAATTGATGAAATAGAAAAGGAAAAATCTGTCACCGAATCGGGAGGGATTAAATTGAATGGGAAATGGATTACAGGCGATGAGGCAGCAAAAGATAAATACAATCATCAAGCACAAATTCTTGCGGTGAAAATAATCAAAGCTAATAAGAAAAATAATTACTCTCTTATACTAGATCATTTCGATGAACTTCAAATGAACTATCCCTATTCTATAGCATGCACCGAAACGATCCTTATCATCAAAGAAATCCTTCCAAAATATGACGCCGTTCTCAATCGTGAAGAAAAAGCATATGAAGTAAGAAACAAAGAAAGAGAAGATCAATACAAGAGCATGGAAGAAGAAGATAAGAAACGTACAGAAGCGGCGTTTCAAGCGGGCATGAAAAAGTTCCAATTAAGAAAACAAGAAGCTAAGGAACTAAAGAAGATATGGTTGCCTGTAAATAAATGGGATCTTGAAAGCATACTAGATGCACGGCGAACAATAGTTAAAGAAAGCGATAAGCTAGAATCATTAGATATAGCACTGAATGGATCTACGGCTAAGGCATTAGCTGCAGCATTCACAGCCTTTGCTGAAAAAGAATTGGAAACAGCAAAGAGTCAACTTGAGATTGCAAAAAATAACGGAGCGAGGGGCGAGTCTATCGACAAGCTAAGTGATAACCTTGAAGATTCGCTCAAGGCTGATGCGGAAGCTGCAATAGCTGCTGCAATAGCTGCTGCTACTGCGGAAACAGAAGAGGCTTCTAAAAAAGAAGAAGAGGCAAAAGAGCAGAAAAAGAAAAATGCGGAAGCTGAAAAAGCAAGCCGTGAAGCCGCTGATGCTGATGCTGATGCTGATGAAAAAGCAAGCCGTGAAGCCGCCGCCAAAAAGGGCGGGATCAGCCTTCGAACTATACTAATTATTTTGGTCATTATATTAATTGGCATTACCCTTTGTGCTAAAATATTTTTCAAGCCAGAAGAAGAACTACTGCAAGAAGAAGAAAACTAAGCAACTTATGCCTGAAACAAGGACAGCCTCAGAAAACCGCGATACTGCGGAAACAAAAATATCTATTGATATTAATATAGATGGCTCAGGCGATTCCAGTATAGACACTGGAATTCCCTTCTTCGATCATATGCTGACATTATTCGCCCGCCACAGTCTTTATGACTTAACTATTGTGGCAAAAGGTGACATCGAAGTTGATTACCACCACACAGTTGAAGATGTTGGAATTGTTCTAGGTAACTGTGTAAGAAAAGCCTTGGGAGATAAACGGGGCATCTCAAGATATGGATGGTCAATACTACCAATGGACGAAACCTTAAGTAGAGTAGCTATTGATTTCGGGGGAAGACCCTTTTTATCATTTAAAGCTCCAGAAAAAATTGAAAGCATCCGTGAATTTTCCTTCGGGCTAGTAGAAGAATTTCTTCGAGCATTTTCAAATAACGCTAGAGCTAATATACACGCAGAAGTGTTAACAGGTCGCGATGCTCATCATATGGCTGAATCAATATTCAAAGGGCTAGCAAAAGCATGTGACTTGGCGAGCCGTCACGATTCAAGAGTAAGGGGAATACCAAGCACTAAGGAAACTCTTTGATTCTTAAAGAATTAATCGATCCAGGTTAATTTAAGCCATTATAACAATGATTGGAGTCATAGACTACGGAGCCGGCAACCTCAAAAGCGTATTCAATAGCTTAAGCGCACTGAACGCTACAGCTAAATTAATAAAATCTCCCGAAGATTTATGCAACGTCACTTCGATTATTTTTCCAGGCGTAGGATCCTTTGGAGATTCAGCTCAGCATCTTGCAGAACAAAAACTATCTACCCCTCTAAAAAACTGGATCATAGAAGATCGGCCTTTTCTTGGAATCTGTATAGGATTTCAGATGTTATTCGAAACAAGCGATGAAAGTCCCGAAGCCCTGGGCCTGGGCATATTTCCTGGTAAAGTTGTGAGATTCGATCAAAAGCAATCCCTTAAAATTCCTCATATGGGATGGAATAAGATCATTATAAAACAAAAATCTGATCCGATCTGGGAAGGACTTGACAGGGATCCACACTTTTACTTCGTTCACTCTTTTTATCCAAAACCAGATGAAAATAAAATCATCGCATCAACAACTCCTTACGGATACGAATTCACTTCCAGCGTAAAAATAGGTAATCTCTTCGCCACTCAATTCCATCCAGAAAAGAGCCAAGGAGCTGGGCTTAGATTGATTCGGAATTTTTTATCTTTGAACTCCGAAATATAGCCCGATATTAAATTACCACTCGATTTAATTCACTGACTAACACGCATTGGCATCAATACGTATAAAAATGATCCTGTAGTTTTAATCACTCCAGGACTCATCTCATCGATCAGCTCCAAGAAAATTTCATCAGCGTCTATATTTCTCAATGGAGCCATTAAAAATTCTGGGTTAAATGCTATAGAAAATTCAGGTCCCTTGTAAGATACCGCTATTGATTCATTAGCTTCTCCCACATCTTGAGAATTCGCGGTTACATCTATTTGATCTTTTCCGAATACACACTTAACCGAATTAGACTTCTCATTGGCAAGTAAAGAAACCCTATTCACAGTGCTTAAGAAACTCTCTCTTTCGAGTGAAATCCTCTCCTTTGTTTCCTCTGGAATTACCTGATTATAATTTGGGTACTTACCCTCAATTAGTTTACTAACCAATAAATTATCATTTAACTCAAACGCAATTTGAGAATCACTAATCGAAATCTTAACTTCTCCATCATCTGCAAGTAAACGCTGCAATTCATTCACGGCTTTAGTTGGCACTATAACTTCTGTCTCTAAACTCTTTGGAAATTCAACATCATTTTGAACCATAGCTAAACGGCGACCATCAGTAGCGACTAAAGTAAGCAGCCCATCTTTAAATGAACATAATATGCCATTTAAAACGTAGCGAGTCTCATCGTTTGAAATTGCATAAGAAGTCATCTTCAATGCCTCCTTAAATACCTTTGGTTCAATTTTATATTCATTAGCATCTTCAAATGTAGCAAGCGTCGGGCACTCATCTTTCGCGAGGCCAAGGATTTTGAAGAAACTCGGACCACTCTTAATCGAAGCTACATCTTTAGAAGTGACTTCAATACTAATCTCATCAGCAGGCAACTCACGGACAATGCCGGCCAATCTTCTGGCCGGTAACGTTGTTGCACCAGGCTTGACAACTTTAGCTTTAACTGAACCGGTAACACCGACATCAAGATCTGTTGTAGTTAAACGCAATGAATCACCATCGGCTTCCAGTAAAACGTTGGACAAAATAGGAAGGGTTGTTCGATTACTAACAACATGCTGAACCTGTTGGAGGCCTTCAAGAAAATCCTCCTTAGAAATTGTAAACTTCATTTTATTTGTTTCTTAAATCAGTAAAACGTTAAAAATTTGATCAAGGTTTTCAACTCAATTAGATTAAAGACTTTAACACCTTATTTAGCGAATAAATAAAGAGTGTCTAATACAAACTACCCTCTGACTGAGAAAGACGCCCTCAAACTAAGCCTTTAAAAACCAAATTTGCCTTTAAACGCTAGATAATCGACTGCCTAAAATACTTATTTTCTGGCGGATGTCCTGAGACCTTTCCATCCTCGTTTCCACTTTTTTGACAGCATGGATGACCGTACCGTGGTCCCGTCCAAACGCCCTGCCAATTTCAACGAGGGAATGATCTGTCATCGTCCTAGACAAATACATAGCTACTTGTCGAGCAAAAGCCAAGTCTGATCGACGGCCTCTTGCTGTCATATCTGCTATCCGCACATCAAAATGCAAAGCCACTTCCTTCTGAATAGAAGGTATTGTTACTCGACGTCTACCCTCCTCACGCAAAATATCTTTTAACAAACCTTCAATAACCTCATCCGTTAACGACTTTCCACTTAAAGAAGAATAACTTGCTAACCGCATCATTGCTCCCTCAAGGCGGCGAACACTTTTCCTAATACGATCAGCGAGAAATTCCACGATTCGATCCTCTAATGATACTTGCCACATATCCATTTTCTTACGCAAAATAGCTAAACGCGTCTCGACATCTGGCAATTCTAAACCTGCCGTGAGCCCCCATTCACACCGAGAAACTATGCGCTCTTCAAGATCAGATATTTCTGCAGCAGGTCGATCGCTAGTCAGAACAATATGACGACGGCCATCACAAATCATATTAAATGTATGAAAGAATTCTTCTTGGGTCTTTTCCTTGCCTGCAAGAAAATGGATATCATCAACTAGAAGAAGATCAGCTTTCCTGTAACGATTACGGAATTTTGATAATGCATTATTTTGAATTGCCTCAATGAACTCATTAGTAAATTGCTCACAAGTCATATAAACAATCTTAGATTTTGGATTTCTCTTCACATGTTCATAACCAATAGCATGGAGCAAGTGTGTTTTCCCTAAACCTGGACCACCCCAAATAAATAAAGGATTATATCCTTCCGAGTTCCCCTTTGAGACTGCATGAGCTGCAGCGCACGCATATTCATTATTTGAACCTACTACAAAAGTATCAAACCGGTGATTCCTATTAAGGCCAATCTTTCTAGTAAGCTTTTCTATTTGATCATTAGAAGCATTAATTGCTACCGGCTCTTGTCGAGATTTAATTTGCTTACGTGCGGCAGGCAAAAGCTTTACCTGTTCCTCTGAGACTGGATTAGAATCATCCGAAATAGCCTCCACTTCTCCTGATCCTATTTCCCATTGAATTTTGCGAGACTGCCCAAGAACCTCAGTCACCGCATGGTTAAGAATCGCCATGTAATTGGAATCAATCCATAACCCATAAATATGATTAGGAACAAAGATTCTTAAGTTATTTTCATCGGCCTCTATCAATTTGGTCGAAGAAAACCAACGGCGGAAAGTATCTGCGCTGACCTGCTCTCTTACTTTGGAACAAATCTCCTTCCAGATGACGTTAAGTTCGGTTGCCATTTTTTAACAAATCAGCAGACGTGAGAACTCGAAGATATTTTTACTAAATGCGTTCTAGGTGAAAAATATTTTTGTCGGTCTTGAATCTTCATCAGTTGTGCTGAGTTGTTAAATTTTAATCGGTTGAATTGGTCTACTTAATGTCGACACGTTGGTAAAATACCCGCTTTAAATTAAAGATGATATTTCGAACAATAAGTGGGGGTGAGATTATTTGGTTCCTTCGACCCAAATGTCAAAATCTTAGTGACACTTTAAGAAAAAAAATGCCTATCCCCATACCATTGAAATATTTTATAAATATATTGGAGATTTGGATTAATTTTCATAATTTAACAACCTCTCAAAAATCCATAATAATTGTTCTTATGGGTACCTTTGATAATTTCACCTCGAAATGAAGGATTTTATGATTCTCCATTCCTCTATTTTTATTTCTGAGACCGGATCTATGCCATTTCACTTTTTCACTGGAAATAAAAATCCAGCCCCAAGAGTAATAAAGCAAGTAACTGGCCACATCCATGCATAATGGATAACGGAAGATATTCCTGAATTCTTCACTTCCAACCACTTGTAGCCGAGCAAGTTATCCGCAGATATCCAGTTTAAATTAATCATAATGTTGTAAATATCTACCCTGATAATCAAAACCATAAATATTGAAATAATGCAGCCTACCAATAAACCGCGGGCCGAGGATCTTCGCCTATTCGCTAATAAAGCTGCAAAGAATAATCCCAATAATGGGCCAGTCGTATAAGCGATCATCCCAAAGGCAAGATTCACCATATTAATGTTGCCCCTTAACTCATCTAATCCAATGGCACATAAAGATAAAATAATACCCCAAATAACAACTAAATACCGAGAAACACGTAATAAAAAAGCTGGATTCTTGCCATTCTTCACAGCCAATGAAGGATCAATAAAGAGAGCCAATGTCGTCTGCGAAAGAGCAGCAAGTATAGAATCAAGGCTCGAAATAGCAGCAGCAAAAATGGCCGCTATAATAAGACCTCTCAGCCCCACAGGAAGGGTAGTTGTGATCCAAGTGGGGAAAACGTAATCTTTACTCTGCTCAAACAACGCCTGCTCTGCCAAGGAAGGCTCATTGACACTATAATGAACAAATAGTGCGGCTCCAACAAGAAGCATTAGCAACGTTAAGAATTGACCAATCGAACTCCAAATAATCGCTTTGCGGGCTTCTTGTGCAGATTTACAGCAGAACATACGTTGGGCATTCAACTGATCGACACCAAAAGAATTTAAATTCAAAAATGGTACAGCTAATATTGCAACCCACAGGGTAAAACCAACATCAGGATCAGTGGTAAGGTTTATTAAAGTAAACTTACCAGAATTACCCGCTTCTTGAACGTTTCCTCCAATTTCCTTAAATGTTGCCCAACCGCCATCAATCTGAGAAACAATCCAAAAGAGGGCCATGATCCCTCCAATAGTAAATAATGCAAACTGCATGACATCCGTCCATATCACGGTGCGCATGCCCCCCATCAATGTCCACACAATTGCAAACGTCCCTATTACCCATATACATTGATAAAATTCCCAGCCAGTGACAACCTTCAAAGCCAATGCAGCAACCAGAACTCTGACACTCTGCCCAAGGATACTACCAATTGAAAAAATTATTGTAGCCAACCGCTTAACTGGAACCCCTAACTGGTTCCCCATATAATCATACGGACTATAAATTTCCTTCTCATAATAAACCTTCACAAAAAAATACCCCACCAAAACACGAGCTATAACAGAGCCCAATGCCCATTGTAAGTAAGTGAAATTTCCATCGAGCGCAAACACCATACCAGGAACCCCTATGAAGGTCACTCCACTGATTTCTGTTGCAATAATAGATCCGCTAACTGCTTGCCACGGTATGGAGCGACCTCCAAGAAAAAAATCCTTAATAGTCCCCTGCTTTCCACGCATCATATGACCCACCCAAGTAGTTAGAGCCAAATAGCCAAATACTACTGCCCAATCAATTCGAGTGAAATGCTCGTGAACTTCCATTAGCAATGATGCTGTTACGCAGTTACACAAATATCAATACTCATTCGTTTTACTTTCCTTTAATTATTTATTTCAGTATCCTTATCCATCAATAGATGCCAGATCAATTTGATAAACTTAAAAATCTCTTAACAAAGAGAATCGAAATCATAGCGGATCACGAATTCCGAGACAATGATCCCGACGCCCATTTAATAGCATTAAAGGAAATCTCTGAATCACTCGAGAAACATCATCATGAACTAAGAGGGGAAATTTCCCCACAACTTGAACATTTTTTAAATAATCGAAGCTATAATAAAGCATTAAAATTCTTAGAAAAAGTTCAGCCAAACTGACTGCTCGACATTTTTCCTGTTAAATATATTCTTAAATACAAAAATCACTAAACTATAAAAATTATGGCGCACGAATTACCTGAACTACCTTATTCACATGATGCTTTGGAACCATTCATTGACTCTAGGACAATGGAAATACATCATGGAAAACATCACAATGCATATGTGACTAATCTCAACAACGCCATCGCCGGCAATCAAGATCTGGAGGCAAAGTCTATCCTCGAACTCATATCAGATTTGGATGCCGTGCCAGAGGACATACGAGGTGCAGTTAGAAATAACGGAGGAGGTCATGCAAACCACTCTCTATTCTGGAGCATCATGGGACCTGGCAAAGGAGGCGAACCCAGCGGTCCTCTTGGAGATGCTATTAATTCAACATTTGGAACCTTTGAAAGTTTCAAGGACGCATTCACTAAGGCCGGAATGACAAGATTTGGAAGTGGATGGGCTTGGTTAAGTATTTCCAATGGATCACTAGAAGTGTCCTCCACGTCCAACCAAGATAGTCCAATAATGGAGGGCAATAAACCTATCATAGGTTGTGACGTTTGGGAGCATGCATATTACTTAAACTATCAAAACCTGAGACCTGACTACATTAAAGCGTGGTGGAATGTTGTTGATTGGGATTCTGCAGCGGCACGCTTTGACGCTGCGTCATAATGCCCTTAATAGATATCAACTAAATCTTAATTTAAAAATGCCTCACCTTACCAAGTGGGGCATTTTTTATTCGCATATTAAAATATGAAATATCCTATTAAAATTCTCCTAACGATTATTGTAATTCTCTGGACCGCGAAGTTTAAAAGCTTCAGCCAATCCAACGAAAATCAAACAATAGAAGTCCATAATAAACTCACGCAAAAGGAGTTCGATGAGGGATGGAAATTATTATTCGATGGAAAGAAAATTAAGGGTTGGCGATATTACGACTCTGATTCCAGACAAATCAAAGGTTGGACAGTCTCTAACGGTCATTTACACAAACCTTTAGGCATTAAAGCTGGCAACATCATGACAAATAAAATCTATGATAATTATATTTTTTCATGGGAATGGAAGCTAGAGGATAGAGGCAATAACGGTGTTAAATATTTTATAACGGAGGAAAGAAAATCGGCAATTGGTCATGAATATCAAATGATCGATGACAAGAAAGTTGAAGACCCCTATTCATCGAACGGGTCATTCTATCTCATCGTAAAACCAGTCGATGGAAAACCAAATTTTCCAATGGGTTCATGGAATCATTCACGAATCATAGTCAAAGGAAACAATGTTGAGCACTGGCTAAATGGAATAAAAATATTATCTTACGTTTGTGGTAGTGATGAAGTAATGGGCAGAGTGCCAAAAACAAAATTTAAAAAGGTCTGGAAATTCGGAGAAAAGATAAAGGGTCATATTCTACTTACTGATCACACTGATGCCTGCTGGTATAGAAATATAAAAATTAAAGAACTTCCTTGAATAAAATCTTATCACTTCGTTAAAGCACTAAATCATCAATCAAATGAATAAAAGAATCGCTACACTCTTTTTCATTTCTTTCATCTGCATTAAATCGAAAGCGGATGATAGTTTCCCTAAAGTCTCAGATGATTTTAAAGTCGCATTATTCGCTCAAGAGCCTCTCGTTCGAAACCCTTGCGCAATAACTTTTGATAAACTAGGAAGATTGTGTGTAGGGATGGGGCCTCAGTACAGAAAACCCAAGCCGGAAACAAAAGGAGATTCAGTGTGGATCATTATTGATAAGAATGGAGACGGTTCGGCTGATTCAAGAATAAAGTTCGCCTCTGGCTTCAATTCTATCCAAGGATTAGCATGGAAAGGTAATGACTTATGGGTTGCTAATGCTCCTGATCTCACTTTGGTCAGGGATACTAACAATGATGATATAGGAGATGAATATGTGAAGGTCTATACAGACCTCGGAAATTTAGAGCATGGCCTGCATGGTCTAAATTTTGGCCCAGATGGAAAGCTTTATATGTCAAAAGGTAATTCTAAAGGGCTAACCATTTTACCCGAAAAAATAGCACCTCAGCCTTTTCGAGAATTGTGGGGTGTACCAACACCCGAGAATACACCCTCTTTTCCTGAACCCGTATTATCAAATAGAAAAAATTACAACAAATCCTATCACGATCCTGCGGATGATTGGGGGATGACAGGTGGAATTCTTAGATGTGATGATGATGGAAAGAACCTTGAAATCATCTCAAGAGGATTTCGAAATCCATGGGACATATGTTTTGACGATGAATTCAACTGGTTAGGTACTGATAATGATCAAACCATGGGAGATAAAATTTTCGCGCCTTTTTTCGGGGCGCATTTTGGCTGGGGGCACAACTGGAGCTATGATTGGAAGGGCGACGATCATCTACCTACAGCACCTTCAAGTGGCCCTCTCTTTGAGGGATCTGGCACTGGTATTATCTTTTGTAATGTACCTGATTATCCAAAAAAATACCGCAATGTTTTTTTTATCAATGACTGGCTGAATCGGGAAGTGTATATCTTCAGACCTGAGTGGAAAGGGGCTTGGAGATTCTCAGAATCACAAAATCTAGTTTCTTTTGCGAGCGCTGGCACTGGAAGATCTATGCCCCTTAGTAAAGGAAGAAGCTTTGATCCCGTTGATATTGAACTCGGCCCAGATAGATCGATATGGATATCCAGTTGGGGTAGACAATATGGAGCTCATTATGAAAATGGGGCACTTGCCAATGAAGGACGCATCTATAGAATTTGGCCAAAAACAATTAAGCCAATTAAAGAACAGCTCAAAAAAAGAGCCAAAAATATTCAAGATTGGTCATTCAAGGAATTGCTCGAAGACCTCGGCAGCCATTTACCTGCATGGAGGACTAACGCACAAGATGAACTTATCAGAAGAGGCAATCAATCCTTGGCTATTCTTGAAGAGACTATTGAAAAAAACAAACAAAACAAATCCTTAGAGACATGGGCAACTTGGACAATTGGCAGGATCAAAACAAATCCTAATTTGCCAGAAACAACTCTAAATCAAAAAATCCAGTCGATTAGAATACAGGCACACAACAAAAAAATTAGGCCTGATTTCGATAAATACTTAAGCGACTCTAATGCGCGAGTAAGACATGAGGCCGTAATCGCAATACGCCAATGCAAAGAAACAAAGTTTACTGCTCATTTAAAAAATCTAGCCGAAGAGGAAAAAGATAGAGTTGTATTCTATTCGGTATGGGGAGCCCTAATGGATTTATGTACCGTTGAGGAACTAAAACATCAAATCAACGAAAAATCGGCAGGTCTAAAACTCTCTGCTCTTCTGGCACTCTTAGAAAAGGACACCCTGCCTAGTAAATTAATTGAAAAACTCTGCTTAAATCTTTTCTTCACTGAGGAGCAAGACCCCAGAATCAGGAAAATTGCGATGCGTCGATCAAAAGGCAAAGCAGTATTTGAAAGTCGAGGGAGACCATTAACAACTGAGGGATTACCTCCTACTAAATTTCACCCTACTACTATCAACCCTTTCTCAAATCTAAAGCCTTCAACAAAAAATAATTATTCTGTAGATACGCTGGAAAACGGAAAGAAAATTTATACTGATAGAAATTATCTACTCAGAACAATTCCAGCACAGCTAAAAAATGATATCTTTATAAAAACGGCTTGTGCTGATGCAGAATACTCTAAGGACTTTCAACTGACTTTTAACCTAAAATATCCTAGCACATTATTTTTAATAGATGATTCAAGAGCTGAAGAATTACCAGAATGGGCTAGGAGTGACTGGAAAAAAACAAACCTTATAATTAAAACTGATGATCCAAAAGAAATGAAGGTCTTTCAAAAAGATTTTCCTGCAGGCATCGTAAAACTTGGCCCTAATAGAGAAGGTATTAATGCGCGAAAAGGAAACTATTTGATTGCTGCTAAACCAAATCTTTTAAGCAAAATAAATGAAATAACCACTGTGAAATCAGTGATCGAATCATTGCCGTTTGCTGATGCAAGGAAAGGCGAAGACCTGTTCATGAGTATTTATGGAGCAAATTGTTCTTCATGCCATCAAGTATCAGGAAAGGGTAAAAACCATGCTCCAGATTTAAGTAATATTGGCGATAGGGCCGATCCTAAAATACTCGCCGAAGCAATACTCAATCCAAGCCAGAGCATTACCGAAGGGTTCGCTGCTCAAATGTTTAAACTAAAAAGTGGAATTATACATACTGGTATCGTTCTTGAGGAAACTGGACGCGCAATTAAACTTGCCATGACTGGAGGCATCGCAGTCAACATTCAAAGAGATGAAATAATTGAACGAAAAGGATTACCAATCTCCGCAATGCCTGCAAGCTTTGCTGAATTGCTTAATCCCAAACAAGTGGCTCATATCATTGCGTATCTATCTGATCAAAGGAAAACTGATAGCAAGAATTCTAATGAATCTAGAAGTTTTAATTTTGAAAGAAACAATGCCAATAAACTCACTATTAATTTAGGAAAGCAACCAATAGCCACTTACTTGATTGATGATCCTATCTTAACTAGAAGAGGGTTAATAAATATTAAATCTCCGTCTGGAGTTCCAATCACCCGACCCTTTCCAGCTCCTAAAAATGAGGATCACTCCAATATGCATCCTGGAATATGGTTAGGTTATGGATGGATTGATGGGAACGATTATTGGAGACTTAAATCCAAAGTGAAATTTGAAGGGTTCTTAAAAATGAACCCCACTTTAAATGAAAATACTGCATTTTTTTTAGCAAGGAATCGCTACTTAAATGAAAATTCAACAGAAACGATCTGCATTGAAGACAGTACTTATAGCTTTAGTCCTCATCCAAAGGGTATCCTCTTGGAAATTTCAGCTACCTATTTTAACGATGAAAGAGAATTTGTTTTCGGGGACCAGGAAGAAAGCGGGCTTGCTTTAAGAATGGCTAAACCTTTAACTGTTAAGTTTGGTAATGGAAGAATATTAAATGATACGGGTGATCTAAATGGCAAAGGAACATGGGGCAAGCCATTTAAATGGATTGATTATTCAGGAATCCACGATGGAAAAAGAATTGGCCTACTTCTTATACCAAGCAATAAGAATAAAAGAGAAAGCTGGGCTCACAGCAGAGACTATGGAGTTCTTGTTGCTAATCCTTTCCCCAAGCAACCTCAAGAGCGACGTGAGCCATACGTGAAAACATTAATTAAGAAAGGTGAGAAACTGAAAATGCAATACCGAGTACTTATTCACGAAAATCAAAAAGGGGAATTTGACCCAAAAAGAATTGCTGATCATCTATTGAATCAGTAAGAGTTAATAGATTAGCCTAGGAAAATTAATTCTTAAAACTTTCGAATAAAGAGGACTTTATAAAAGAACAAACAGCTTAACTAACAACAATTAATTTGAGCTCAACTAATCACAACCAGTCCCACTCGGATAATGAGGATATAATAATGCAATCATTACGATTTGTTATTATTCCCGTCATCATACTTGGTCTTGGATATCTCATATACAGCCTAATAAAACAACCAACCACCAAACCAAAAAAACCACCCGGAATTCGTAAGGCACCTAAAACCAAAGTCATTGAGCTTCATGTCGAAAATTACACGTCATCCATCGAATCCAATGGAATCATTAATGCTCACAATGAAGTCAATTTAACTTCTCTGGTATCCGGAAGAATCGTAAAGATACACCCCCAATTCGAAGATGGTGCCTTTTTCAAAGAAGGAACAATTTTAGTCGAACTAGAAGAGGCTGACTTTCTTACCTCGGTCGCAGGTGCCGAAGCAATGCTCGCTCAGGCATCAGCATCACATGCACAAGAAAAAGCAAGATCAGAACAGGCCAGACTCAACTGGGAAGATCTCGGCTATGACGAAGAACCCAATGAATTAGTTCTCAGGCTTCCACAATTACGTGAGGCTGAAGCGCGGGTCAAGTCCGCATCAACTCAATTAGCACAAGCAGAACGTAACCTTAACAGGTCTAAAATAAAAGCGCCTTTCGATGGAAGAGTAAGGAAAAGACTAGTCGGCGTGAGTCAGGCAGTTTCTGGCAGTATACCTTTAGGGAGTATTTTTGCGGTAGATTACGCCGAAGTAAGAATTCCAATCAACGCTACAGAAATGCGTCATTTAAATTTGCCTGAAAACCCTGACGATCCATCAGTTGATATTACATTGTATGACGCATTAGACGAAAAAAATCAAACTATCTGGCCCGCTAAAATAATAAGAACTGAAGGTACTTTAGACCAAAACTCATTGGAACTTTTTGCAATTGCTAAAATCTCAGATCCTTTTGGACGCAATTCTACTCTGCCAGCGTTGAGAATCGGTCAACCCGTCAATGCCAAAATACCCGGAAAAATTCTTGAAGGAGTCATTAAAATTCCTCGAAGTGCCGTGAGACAACTTAGGAGAATCCATATTATTGATAGAGAAAAATCAACAATACATGGGATATCAGTTGAACCCATAAGAGAAACTCAAACACATATCATCATTCAGGATGATTCAATTAAAGAAGGCACCCTGCTTTCCATTACTCCCATGCCTTGGAGTCCAGACGGATCTAAAGTTGAAATCATTTTTGAAGCGACTACTCCCAAAGAACCAGATGATACTGAGGATGGAAAACCCACGTTAATTTCCCCTTAGCAATATGATCCGTTGGTTTACTAACAATGGCATCGCCGCCAATCTGTTAATGATAGGAATCCTTCTTGGCGGTATTTATACTGCTTTTAGGCTCCCTCTTGAGGTCATTCCATCGACGGATTGGCAAACTGTTTCCATGGAAGTTGTATACCCGGGAGCTACTGCAAAGGATGTGGAAAAAGGTGTTCTTATTCCTGTAGAAAAAGCCTTGGAAGGTTTGAGCGGTATCAAACAAATAAATGCAGATGGAGAGCGCAATCGAGCAAAGTTTTATTTTAAGGCGGAAAAAGGAACTGACCTGATTGAACTCCGTGAAAATATTCGAGGCCGAATCGAACGGATTTCTTCTTTCCCCCAAGAGACCGAACCTCCCAGGATATACATACCCAACATTTCTCATTATTTCCCTGTAATAAGCATAGCGGTTACCGGAAATCTTCAAGAACAAGATCTTCGGGAAATTACTCATCGGGTACGCGATGATTTACTTGAAATTGAAGGGATTAGTCAGGCTAGGACTCAAGGCGACCGCGATTACGAAATTGCGATTGAAGCAAATATGTCAAAACTCGAATCATACAATGTCGGGTTCAGGGAATTGGCAGACGCTATTCGAAGGTCTTCAATCGACCTCCCCGCCGGCTCAATCAATAGTGAGAGTGGTAATCTTGTAGTTAGAACTCGAGGCCAAGCATATGTTAAAGAGGACTTTGAAAAAATTCCAATCCGCGCATCTAATGGCGCCAATGTTTTGCTGGGTGAAGTGGCGAAAATAAAAGATGGCTTTGAGGAAAATAATGTGATCACTGAATTTAATGGCAGGCCCGCGATGTTTGTCGAAGTGATGCGGACAGGAGATGAAAGCGCCATAGATATATCGAATAAAGTACAAGAATATATCCAAGGTTCTCCGAACAGATTCCCGGAGGGTATTTTTCTCTACACTTGGGACGATAAGTCATTATCAATGCGGGGGCGACTGGGAACTCTGACCACCTCCTTATTGCAAGGATGTTTATTGGTGTTTTTAGTTCTCAGTTTATTTCTTCGCCCTAAGTTAGCATTTTGGGTCGTCCTCGGCATCCCAATAAGCTTTGCTGGAGGCGTAATGCTAATGCCTGTAATGGGCATTACTGCAAATGTAATGAGTTTATTCGGATTCATTATAGTATTGGGCGTAGTTGTCGATGACGCAATCGTCACAGGCGAAAACGTATACTCTAAACTTCAGACCGGCATGAATCCCTTAGAGGCTTCGGTTCTTGGAACAAAGGAAGTCGCTTTGCCTGTCACTTTTGGTATTCTTACCACAATCGCAGCCTTTGTACCGCTACTCTTCTTTGAAGGACGCTGGGGAAGTTTTGCAGCACAGATACCTCCAATAGTTGCTCCCGTGCTGTTATTCTCTCTAGTCGAATCAAAGCTCATTCTTCCTTCACATCTGAAACATATCCGTCTTCGCGGAAATAATTTAAATGCGTTGAGCCGTTTCCAAAAAAGAATTGCCTCCAGTTTGGAGATTTTTGTTGAAAAGATATATGAACCCTCTCTTAAATTCGCAATAAGGTGGAGATTTAGCGTAATAACAACCTTCGTAGCAATGGCTCTAATAATGGCAGGCCTCTGCACAAGTGGACGCCTCGGATTTTCATCATTCCCATCAGTCGAAAGTCTCAAAGTCACTGCCTCTATTAACTTACCAAACAACTTAAAAATTGATAAAACAAAAGAACTGATTAATCAAATCAGTGCAGCGACTGAAAAACTAAAAGAAGAATTCATTGATCCAGGAACTGGCGAAAGCCTCATTAGAAATGTAGCTAAAGTCACTGGATCGTATCGGTTAGGAGGACGATATGATCACTCCCGCGGACAGGTCATTGCTGAGGTAATTCCTCCAAGCCAGCGCTCCGAGCCTGGACCCCGCAACAGTAAAATTGCAAGCAGGTGGAAAGAAATTGTTGGAGAAATCGAAGAAGCAGATGATTTTTCTATTCGTGCGGAATTGACAGGTAGAAGAAACAGTGATGACGATAAAGAGGCTGATCCCCTTGAATTGGAACTGAGAGGTCCTAACTCTGAAAAAAAGAATTATATCGCCCAAGAAATAAAAGAATTACTAGGTAAATTTGAAGGTATAAATGGTAGTTGGGCAAAAATTAATCGAGGCCAAGACGAACTCGAATTCACTTTAAAATCTCGCGCAATAGAATTAGGCCTGACTCAACAATCATTGGCCCGACAGGTACGACAATCTTTTTATGGTGAAGAAGCCCAAAGAATCATGCGTGGCACTGATGAAATCAAAGTCATGGTCCGACTCCCTCAAAAAGATCGCGAATCGTTACACACTCTTTCAAAAATAAAAATTCGCACTCCTAATGGAACCGAAGTCCCCCTGTCAACTGTCGCTAAATTTAAACCTACAAAATCACCCACATTCGTTGAACGAAATGATGGAGCCGAAGTAATCCGAATAGGAGCGACTCCCGCAGATGAAGAAGTTGATATAATTGGCATAGCACGAGAATTGACTCCCCAAATACAAGAAAAAGTAAATCAAGAAGAAGGTCTTTCTTTTCAATTCACTGGACACGTTGCCGAACACGAAGAATCTAAAAAAAGGACTAGAATAGGAGCCATCGCTTTATGTTTTGCTTTATTCACATTACTAGCAATTCCCTTCAAATCAGTAATGCAACCAATATATGTGTTACTAGCAATTCCTTTCGGTGTCATAGGCGCATTACTGGGGCATATGATTATGGGTATTAATATATCTTTCCTGTCTATTTTTGGCATGCTTGCCCTAGCAGGAGTGGTCGTAAACGATTCACTCGTCATGGTCGATTACATAAATAGAAAGCAAACCGAAGGACTTAGTCTTCGTGAAGCTTGCATGCAAGCCGGACCCCGAAGATTTAGACCCATATTGCTTACTTCACTAACAACCTTTGCTGGACTCGTGCCATTACTAATGGATCAATCACTTCAGGCTCAGTTTCTAATTCCAATGGCAGTCTCGCTTGGTTATGGAGTTCTTTTTGCCACCGCCATAACCCTTTACTTAATACCATGCTCCTTGATCTGCGCTGAAGACATTGGCAAGCTAATCAGATCCGCATACATTACAATTTATCCAAAAAGAAATAGCTCTTCTTGAATCTACATTGCCTTTAGAGAATACAAATATCGATGCACCGCTCGAGCTTACCCACGATAAAAATCTATCCATCTCAACTCAATTTGTCGAGTGTCCATTAGTTTGCTCTGCGGAAGTTCAATTTCAAAATAGCCAGGTATCTTTTTTGATCCTTTTAGCAAGTAACGCCCCTTCAAAGAATTTCCTTTAGAATCAAGCATCCTAATTTTCAAATCTTCTTTCGCGAATGTTTTTCCTTTAATTTTCGCAATTAATCCTTCTAACCCTGATAAATAGAATCGAAGAATAACTTTATCAGGCCATTTTCTATTTTTAGAAATTAGTGATCCTTTCCCAATACCAAACTGATCCCGGACCTCAAAAACAATTGAATCGGTTTTCTCTATTATCTTTATTTTCCGTGTTTCTGCATGGGCCGCACCTTTTGGAAATTTAACTTCAAATCCAGAATCATCTTCAGAATTACTAGCATCCGAAGAAAAATCGAATGCCAATAAACTGAAAACACAAAATCCAAGAGACCTAACCATTCTAATTAACTTTAATATATCAGGTCACAATTTACAGCCGAGATTAATTGTGTAAAACAATAAAAATCATTGTGATTTTACAGCACTCTACTTGACCTACCCTGCTGATGAGATCAATATCTGCGATCCATGGCTAAACTTAACAACAACTATCTTAAACTAAAGGCAGGTTATCTTTTCCCTGAAATCGGTAGAAGAGTCAAATCGTTCTCTGATAATAATCCGGAAAATGCTGAAAATCTCATAAAATGTGGGATAGGAGACGTTACTGAACCTTTACCATTAGCTGCACGCAATGCCATGAAAAGCGCAGTCGACGAACTGGGAAATCATGACACGTTCAGAGGTTACGGACCTGAACAAGGTTATGATTTTTTACGCACTGCCATAGCTAATGGAGATTATAGAGATAACGGAATTTTGGTAAAGGATGATGAAATTTTCGTTTCTGATGGATCAAAATGCGACACTGGAAACATCTTAGATATATTCGGAAATGGTAATAAGATCGCAATCACTGATCCCGTGTATCCGGTTTACGTAGACACCAACGTCATGGCTGGAAATACCGGCGAAGCTAATGAAAGTGGGGCTTATGAAGGGATTCATTACATGCCTTGCAATGCAGAAAACGGCTTCGTTCCAGAAATTCCTCAAGACCGAGTTGATCTAATTTATCTTTGTTATCCTAATAATCCTACAGGAGCCACTGCAACAAGAGAGCAGCTCGAAAAATGGGTTAGCTATGCAAGAGAACATGGTGCAGTCATACTTTATGATGCCGCCTATCAAGCATTTATTCAGGATCAATCAGTGCCACGATCAATCTACGAAATTGATGGTGCACGCGAATGTGCGATTGAATTTAGATCATTTTCCAAGAACGGAGGATTTACTGGTGTTCGATGTGCTTTTACTGTCGTTCCAAAAGAGCTAATGGCTGAAGATGAAAATGGTGAAAAACACTCACTTCACCCTTTATGGTCCAGAAGACAGTCCACTAAGTTTAATAGCGTCAGCTATCCCGTTCAAAAAGCAGCAGAAGCTTTGTACTCAGATGATGGAAAGAACCAAGTAAAGAGTTTAATAACTCATTACATGGAGAATGCCCAAAAACTTAGGTCCACTTGCTCTGAAATTGGTCTATCTGTATATGGTGGGCAAAATGCCCCTTATGTGTGGGTCGCTTGCCCTGACTCCATAGACAGCTGGGGGATGTTCGACAAAATGCTCAACGAAGCCAACGTCGTTATAACGCCTGGAGCAGGTTTTGGTAAAGCTGGTGAAGGATTCTTTAGAATTTCGGCCTTCAATTCAAAATCCAACGTTGATACCGTTTGCGAACGATTAAAGGCCACTCTTTAATCAGTTAATTTTTTATTGTATAAAAAGAAACTGCTGCGTGTTCAATGTGGACCACAATATACTGCGCGCTGCCATAGTACCGGAGATTGAAGCTTCATCTCTAAGTAGGCTCTTTTCATATAAGCTAGGATATCTGGAGAGGGCAGTCAGATAAATGATATCAATTAGCTTGTCAGAATCTTGTGCAGAATTCATTCTTTGAGAAATCACTGAGTTGGAATTCATTAAAAGCTTTAAGAAATCTCCATTCATCAATGACAATGCTTGAGTTGTAGATGCCTTATAATTAGCATTTTCAATTAATGATCTATCGGACTGTCCAAAGTCGCGCAAGAAATGACCATCAGGTGCCGGACTTGAAATTTCAGAAGCTCTAACATATCCGCGAAACATTCTATCCTTCTTGTCAACGCGTGGCTTCTTTCCATTTTTCTGCGCCTTACCAATTTTAGATTTCATCTTTAAATCTGCCCCTTGCTTATAAATATTTGGATATTTTTTACTGGGGAATGTATTCTTTAATTCCGCAACGAGTGCCTTCGGAGTATTTCTGAAAGGAGTTCTAAAGTACCCCTTAAACTCAGAAGGGTTCCAGTAAGTAAGCCTAGCATATTCGACAGTAGCTTTTTCATTAAAGTTTAAAATTCTTCTAGCTAGTGGCAGCGCCTCGTTTTCTTTTTTCTCGGAGATAACTCTCTTAACTTGTTGACGGAATTGATCCATCTTTTTCTGTGTATCTTTGTTGAAAGAAGCGACCTCTTTAGTCCTTTTGATGAGAGCTTCTGGGGTCTGTTCATTTAACTTTTCCCATGCCTCGAGCCGAGGGTTATGAGAGCTCTCATTAGAGACTGTATCAATATCTGATCTAATCATGGACACGACAGAATCCCATATTTGTTCCGCACTCATTCTTTGAAGTCTAGGACCTTGAAAGTAAAAATTCTCACCTGAGTTCAATTCAAATGATTCAGATTCCCTGTTAAATGCATCAGTATTGTAGAGAACGACGTTGAATTTTCTCATGTCATATTCCAAATCGACCATTAATTCCTCGAGATAAGCCATTAATTGAGCATCAATAGGTTTCGTAGAATCATCTATTTTATCAACAGGTTCATACAATCCCACCCCAAACACTTTTTTCCACATCCTGTTAACAATAGTTTTAGTGAATCTGGGATTCTCCGGAGAGGTCATCCAATCAGCGTATACTTCTACTCTGCTATGCCCGTTCTCCACTTCAATACTTTTGCCAAAGGGCGTTGCCGGAAATATCACTTCATTAGGTTTTGCATCATCATATTGATAGTCATCAGGAAGTTTGAGTGCGGCCTTAGTTTCCCTGACGATCGAGTTGCGAAAATTGTCAGTTAGACCCTGAAAAGCTCGCTGGAGTTGCCGCGTCTTATTTTTTCTTATAGCATTAATCTTACCCTTATTGCCACGAGGCACCTTAAGTTCATTCTGTGCAATTTGAATAGCCTTGTCCATTGACTCGGTTCGCCTAACGGATCTTACAGGTGTGCTAAAAGCAGCAAGTTGGTAATAGTTCATCTGACTCCAATCATCGAATGGATGATCATGGCATTGAGCACATACGAGTTGTGTTCCAAGAAAAACTTGAGCAGTGGTAGCCAGATGATCAAGCTCCATACCGCGGTCACGAAGATAAAAACCAACGGCTCCATTCTCATCAATCATCCCCTCCGCCGTAATTAAATCTCTCACAAAATTTCTATAACTCTTATTCTCACGGATCGACTGCTTAATCCAATTAGCGTAAGCAATTCCGTTCGCCGAGCTCTGACCTTGCATTCTTGTATTGACTCTCAGTATGTCCGCCCACCAATTGTACTGGTGACTCACGTACCCTTCTGAACTAATGAGGTTATTAATAAGTTTCGGTTTCTTATTCTTTTCCTTTGAATTAATAAACCTAGTGGTCTCGGACGCGGTCGGAATTCGGCCGACTATATTTAAATAGGCTCTCCTAACAAAGACTGAATCATCAACTCTTGGATTCAAAGAAACCTTATTCTTATTGTGATAGACGGAAATGAGTGAATCTACCCTCTTCGTATAAATCGATAAATCTTCATTTGCCTTAAGAAGAGAAAAGAACCAGAGATTAATTAGGAGTGTGTAGCAAATTGTTTTCAAAGTAGCGGACTTCTAATTGAATATTATGAGAACAGCTGCATGACAGGATCACCATGGTTTGCCACGGTGAATGGCCGAGCATTTTTCGTGAATAGTCGCTGATCTAGAGGTAATCCACATCCATAAGCAATCGTCGCATTAAAATCAGCTATTGTGACGGGGTCGTCCACAGGCTCGGTACCTTTGTTATCAGTTTTACCATGTACGTATCCACCCTTAACACCCCCACCAGCGAGAAGCGCTGAGAATGCTTTAGGATAATGATCCCGACCAGCGTTCTGATTTATTTTTGGAGTTCTCCCAAACTCAGTAGTGAGAACAACAAGTGTTTCCTCGAGCATGCCGCTGGCATGGAGATCATCCAACAAAGCGCTCAGTGCCTGATCAAGTATGGCAGCATTTGATTGGACTCTCTGAAAATTATCCTGATGAGTATCCCAACCTCCAAGCTGGACTTCAACGGATCGCACCCCAGATTCGCTCAAGCGGCGAGCCAAAAGACATCCTTGTCCAAAAGCATGTTCACCATAACGTTCTCTGAGCGGTTGGTTTTCCTGAGATATATCAAAAACCTTGAGATCAGAGCTTTTCATAAGCGTAACAGCCTCCTCATATATAGCAGTATATGCATTGGCATTCTTATCCTTATACTTGGCATGGAATTTTTGATCGATGCGCTCAGAAAGTTTCCGTCTCCGCATGAATTCAGTGTCAGAAATTCCTGTAAAATGCTTACTGTTCTGAAGCCCCGCCTCTGGTTTTCCAATGATTAACGGCTGACAATTGACTCCAAAAAAACCAGCGCCAGCCTCTTTACTGCCACTCGCAATCGATACAAATCCAGGCAACTGTTGATTTATTCGATCCTCGTATTTTAATAACCATGCCCCCATGTGAGGATGTTTAATTGTCCCCCGCTTGGAATAATTGGTTTTCATTAAATACCTTGCCTGCTCATGAGCACCTGTTTTTGAATGTAATGAATTCACAACTGCAACCTTATCCATGTGCTTTGCAATGTTCGGCAAGTACTCACTGACTCTTACTCCATCTGCACTCGTTCTAATTGAAGAAAGGTTACCTTTAATTTCAGATGGCGCCTCTGGCTTCGGGTCAAAAGTATCGAGATGCGACATTCCTCCAGCCATATATAGATAAATAACTTTTTTGGCCGGTTTTTTGCGGAATGGAATTTTCCGATCCTCGCCCCCTGCTCCAACCAAAACATTGGACAAAACATTAACACCTAGAAAAGCTTTAGCCGCACTAGCCATGAAAGATCGGCGATCTGATGGATGTGGCAGTTCTTGCGAGAGGTTCATATTGATAATAGTAAGAGCTAATGATTATTCTTGGATTATGTTTGATCAATTTTTTAGATCAAAACACTACCCACATAATATAACTCCAAATCATAAAGGATTCTTATATTTAAAATAGAATTTTTATGTGATAATTTGGCTCTAGTTGTCAGGATAATTATAATTCCAATGGTCCAAAGCGAAGCCCCACTGCTCCATTAATCTCTTCTTAATGTTATCCGATAATTGATGTGTATTCTTCTGATATTTTTTTTGATCTTCAATATATCGCTCAATCTTAATGATTGATTCTTTATTTATTTTAATCCCTAAGCCTTGGTAAATATCCTTAACAACTGTCATCGGATCAGAATCTAGATCCTCGTATCGAACTTCATGATAATCTTGAGAAGGAATGTTCTGCCGCTCCTTCAAGTGAGCTTTCATTATTCTCTCATAAAAAGAAAATGTAAGCTCCTCATAATTGATAGATGCATTTCGATGCCATGAAAATGATGGTGTCATACGATTCCATAATTTCATCATTGAAGGAAACACTTCAAAAGGATTACGAACGATATGGACAAACTTAGCATTCGGAAATATTTCTTTAAGCAAAGACATCCTGCTCGTGCAGGCAGGATTCTTATATAACATAGTCTTTCCATTATTAGCATAAGTCATTTTTTTGGTTAAATAAAGATATGCCGATTTGAGTGATTCCTTTTCCTGCTCGCTCATGCACTTCAAAAAAACAGAGGAACTAAAGTACTCTTCAATCCTCCTAGGAAAATAAAGGCATTTTAAGAAAGAAACAGACCCCAATGCTGCCAATGCAAATTCTTCTTCTTGGGGAGTATCGGGACCAATAGCGACTTTATCCATACCGCGATTCTTTGGCATCATAATTTTCATTAATGCGCGAGCAGGACGCAACTTGCCTAGACAATCTAAAGGCATCAGAGACCTTGAAAAAGTAATGAAGGCGAATTGATCATCCTGACTTAACAAATTATGCAAGTGCGTCGTTCCGCTACGCCAGTGGCCAACTATAAATATTGGCCCATCTTTAATCTCTTGTGAGTTTATCGCATTCTTATGTCTTATCTTTTCAAAAAATACAGACGGAATTCGAAATGTTACAGCCATAAGTGACAATAATCTCGATGGAAGAGAATAGAGAGTATAGGGCCAATTATTGAAATAGAGTTTCCAAAATTGGATGAACCCACATCCTCCGATTGGATGTAAAAGATCTGGAAATTTTCTCTTTGCCATAGGCTAACCTTTTATGTTGGTTGACTCAGAGCTGGACTGCCCACGAAATCTCTGAATGGCTTCATCAGTAATAAAATAACTCTGCATTTGCAAACGAGCTGAACCAAGGCCCAAATCATTAATGAATGCATAATGAGATAATGCTTCAGTTCCAGTGAATTCACCCAGAGTAACCCCCACTCCGGAATCCATTTCAGTGAAAATACTTGCTAAAATACAACCGGTCATCTCCCTAGAATCTCTCATGATAATAGATTGCATTTTTTCAGGGTTAATAATTTCAAGCATCTCTTCCGCGGCCCTTGGAAGATAAATAATTTCTTCAATTTCTTGTTCCAATCGTAGCTGCCCTCCCGAAGTAAAGATCAAATCTCCTTCCTGTTCTGTCCTCCTTGCCGCATCAATGAGACTAAATGAACCAGGGAACGAATAATCAACGATCATGGTCCCTGAACGAACCTTTTCAATGTCAATTATATTGGGAACATTTGAAACCGCTATAATCAGCTCGCTCTCATATATTTCGTCAGGAAGTTCACCGCGAGAAGAAAAAATATCAATTTCTCCAACAAAACCACTGGCTAAGAGTCTATCCTGCAATTCTTCGAGCCGACCCTCTTGCCGATAAATATCTAACATGATAATTCCACGAGGGTGAGGTAAAACATCCAACATTAGATCAAGCGTACCCTTTCCGATCGAACCGAGACCAATAAAAGATACTCTAAGTTTAGATATATCGCGGCCCGAACGAGCTAGGATTCCCTCGATAGATTTTATGATTGTTGCGCACCGCGTTGCATTACCCGTAGTAATGATTGGCAAGTTAACTTCTTCGTCATTCTCCCTCATCCAATTAATTACATCTAACCCATCTTTAGTCACTAATGGAAGAACTCCAGTCAGTGATGCTTTTCTCGCGCCTAATTTTGCAGATAAACGCAATCCATCCATAATAATTGAACTGATTGGATTAGAATCATTGTACAGATCAATCTCAAAAACCGGCAACATAATAAGCCCTATAGTCCCCCACTGAGTTCTATAGGAGTTAGTCAATCTTGCCTTATTCCCAAACCAATTATTGATTAATTCCGCTTTACTCAAACCAGTTACCTCACTGAAGGATTCAGGTATGTAAGAAATAGCGACGGCATCAATGTTGGGCAAAGATTCTAGTTTATCATGGTCAATAAATTGGAAGGAAAGGTATTCAGCATCCACTTCTTCTCCACTAGGTAATGATTCAGAAATATTTTCTATGGATGCAGAGGAATCGACAAAATGTGCAAACTTTTCAATGCTTGGAAATCTGAAAAAAGCCTCTAAAGGAATATCCTTTTCCAAAGCATTAGAAACTCTAGAAACAATTTTTACTGCCATCAAAGAATCACCACCCATGTCAAAGAAGTTATCCTTGATACTTATCATAGAGTTTTCAAAAGCATCAGAAAATATCTCAGCAATCTTCGTCTCGGTAATTGTTTTTGGGGGAATGTAATTATAATCCAATCCAATAATCCCAGATTCAGGGGCAGGAAGTGCCTTGCGATCAATCTTTTGATTAGGAGTTAAAGGTAATGCTTTCAGATTAACAAAATATGCAGGCACCATCACGTTTGGTAATCGATCACGTAAATATTCCTTGATACTAGCTAATAATTCATCTGAAAGTTCTGATTCTATAACAAAATAAGCCACAAGAGCTTCTCCACCTGGTAAATCATCACGTTTAATAACCACAGCAGAACTCACTGCCTCGTGATTCATTATCGTAAATTCTATCTCACCAAGCTCTATGCGAAACCCTCTCAGTTTTGTCTGAAAATCAATTCGGCCTAAACATTCAATTGTCCCATCAGGGCGCCACCTTCCCAAGTCACCAGTTCTATAAAGTCTTTGAGGGCCCTGATCAGAAATATCAACTTCAATGAAACGCTCATTCGTTAATTCTTCTTTCCGACGGTATCCCCTAGCAAGACCTGCCCCACCTATACAAATTTCACCAACAAAGGAAATCGGTTGAATATTATTATTATCATCAAGTATATAAATCTTTGTATTGGATATAGGTTTCCCAATACTCAATTTCTCTTCACCCGGAAGGATTTTAGTACACGTGGACCAGACCGTTGTCTCGGTCGGCCCATATAGGTTCCATACTTCATCAGCACTATTAACGAGAAAATCAGCGAGGTCTCTTGGCATCGCTTCACCTCCACATAAAATCTTGAGCCCGTTACGGCCCTCCCATCCACTTTCCATGAGAATCCTCCAAGTAGTTGGGGTCGCTTGCATAATTGTCACTGAATGTTCATTGAGCAATCTTGAGATCCTCCTCCCATCTCTGGCATCCTCTTTAGTAGCAATGATAACTTGAGCACCTGTAATTAGCGGCAAAAAGATCTCAAGTATTGAAATATCAAATGAAAGAGTCGTTAAAGCCAAGAGGCGATCCAGCCTAGTAATTCCCGGAGTTTGTCTCATTGACGTTAGAAAATTAACTGCTGCAGAATGGGAAATCTCTACCCCTTTTGGTTCACCAGTCGATCCTGAAGTATAAATAACATATGCTAAATTATCAGCATCAAATAGGGGGAAATCGGGTAACTCTATAATTTCAGGACATTCTTCGACTCGAAGAACGTTAGCAAAATCCGGAGGTGACAAATGATGTGTGCCTTCTGAGACAAAGAGCAGTTGAGACCCCGAATCTTTCAACATTTGCTGAATCCTATGACCAGGATAGTCAGGGTCAATCGGGAGATAATGCGCACCAGATTTCAGAACTCCCAACATAGTGACAATCATCAGAGCATTTCTTTCAACCATCAGGGCAACGGAGTCACCAGGTCCAATCCCCTGAGCTATCAGGGTTTCTGCCACATTATTAGCTGATCTTTCAAGTTCCTCATAAGTGATTTTTTGTTCACCAAAACGAACGGCAACTGCATCCGGAGTTTTTGATGCCTGTTCTTCAACGAGGTGATGAATGCCTTTATCTTTCGGATAATCAGCCTCAGTTGAATTCCATGAAGAAATGATTAGTTCTGATTCATCTTCACTCAACAATTCTATCTCAGAAATCTTAACGTCTGGATTCCTGGTTACATTTTCCAGTACAAGAGAAAAAGTTTTACTTAATTTTCGAATGGTTTCTGAGTCAAATAGATCACGATTATATTGCCAACAGCCGAATATTTGACCTCCACTTTCCTCAACGACAAGAGTAATTTCAAATTGCGCCTGGCGTAAATTAAGGTCAATGGTTTCCACGGTCATGTCTCCAACCGAAAATTGATGCCCCCCCTTCCCAATCAGGAAAACGGCGATACCTTGTTCATCAATGCCAGGCACGCGCTCCATGGCAAACGAGACTTGGAAAAGCGGTGATCTCGCCGGATCACGCGACATTTTCAAATCATTGATGATGTGCGAAAATGGGTAATCCTGATGCTCAATAGCTCCATTCACGGATCCTGATGTTCGATCTAAAAATTCAATGAAGCTCGGGTCATCATGCGTACGACTTCGCAAAGGAACCATATTGACAAAATATCCAAGCATATCGCCGAGCTCCTTTTGATTTCGCCCAGCCACCGGACTACCAACCACAATATCATCCTGATCACAGTAACGATGAAATAATGCATTATATGCAGAAAGCATCGCAGTATAAATCGTCACGCTTTGGCTTTGAGCTAGTTCCAGAACTTTTGAAGCTAGATTATCATCAAGGATAAAACTAAGTCTTCCTCCATTAAATGTTTGAACGGCTGGGCGTGGATGATCAACCGGAAGATCAAGAGAACCAGACGCACCCTCAAGGGATGAAAGCCAATACTCAGAAGCTCGTTTTTTGTAAGGCCCCGAAAGATTATGCTGCTGCCACTTAACATAATCTTGATAACTGTATTCAATCGGATCGAGATCAGGAACTTTTCCAGACTTAATCGAAAAATAACTTTCAATTAAGTCATTCATCAACAAAGAAACCGACCATGCATCAGAAATGATGTGATGCATCGCCAGTAAAACAATATGCGAACCTTGATTGTTCCGAAAAAGTTCTAACCGAATAACAGGACCTTTTTCTAAGTCAAAAGGTAATTCAGCATGCCTTCCAATGAGTTCTTTGATTTGTTCCTCATTCATCCTTGATGCATCATGTTCCCGAAAATCAATTGTCTTTCCATGCTCCATCCGTTGAATGGGCTCTCCATTAACCTGATGGAACGTTGCACTCAGCATCGGGTGACGTTCAAAGAGGGTCCTGAAAGCAGCTTCCATTGATCCAATATCAACAAGAGGAGTGAGTTTGGAACTGAAGACTAAATTATATGCGGCACTTTCAGGTGAAAGATGATACAAAAACCACAAAGATTTTTGTCCCTCGGAAAGAGGAAATTCCACCAATTCTTCACCTGTTCTTTCGAATACAGCTATATCACTTGATGACAAATTCCCAGTTGAATATTTCTCTGAAAGATTTTCTTCTCCGGCAAGAATTTGCTCAAGAATGCTAGCCGCTAACTCCTTTATGTTCGGACCGTTCAGGACAGTCCCCATCGGTAAATTAATTCCAAGCTCTGATTCCATCCTATTCATAAGCTCAATTGCCATAAGAGAATCTAATCCAATATTGGTAAGCGCCGTGTCACGATCAATTTTTGCAACATTAGTCCCAAATACACTTGCCACTTGGTCAGCAATAAAGTCTTCAAGTATTTGCAACCTTTCATTACCTTGAGCCGCGATGACTTGAGGACGGACAGATCCTCCCGATCCTCGCTCCGAAAATTTATGGACTACTTTACTATATAATGGAGCCGTTGAAAGCGCAGGACTCAGCTTAACTAGTTGAGCCCAATCAACTACAGAAGCAGCGACCTGAGCATTCGCTTTTGGAAGAAAAAGCGACATCACATGCTGAGCATCCAACATCTTATATGGCTTCATTCCGAGTTTGTTTAGGTAAGCAGCAGTCTTCTGATTGCGCTCAACAAACCCAGCTTCAATCAATGCTCCCCAATTAATAGTTAACGACGGAAGTCCTCTAGCCTGGCGATAATGCGATAAGGCATCTAAAAATGCATTCCCTGCATTGTAATTAGCCTGTTTCACTGCACCAATAACTGTAGAGAAAGAAGAGAATTTAATAAAATGGTCTAAATTAATATTTTGCGTCGCCTGATGCAAATTCCAAGCCCCTAACATTTTAGGGTAAAGAACCTTATTAAAACTTTCCTCATCCATGTCGCTGATGAACTGGTCATCGATGACCATTGCTCCATGAATTATACCTTTTAGCGGAGGAAGGTCTGAATCAATTTGAACCATAATCCGTTCCACATCTTGGAGCGAAGTAACGTCTGCTCTTAAATCTACAATCTCTTTACCTTTTAATCTTAAATACTCAATATCTTCCAAAATAGATTCATCCCTAGCGCCACTGCGGCTAACGAGGACCAGATGAGAGGCTCCATTCTGGGTCATCCATTTGGCTAATTCAAAACCAAAACCACTCATGCCTCCTGTTATCAGATAGGTTACATCCGATTTAAATAAGTGCCCTTCCTGAGTGCATGGAGCAATAGGAATAGAATCACAATCAAAGCTAAGTACATTCTTGCCAATGTGCTTTCCTTGAGCCATGTAACGAAAGGCTTGAGCAGCTTCCGTTATAGGAAAAACGGTATGCTCTAAGGGAGAATATTCACCTGAATCAAAGCTCTTGGCTAGTGAGGTAAACATTTCTGCTACATAATCCGGCTTATCCTGCAAATGTTGTGCAAGATCGACAACAAAATAAGAAATATTGTTACGAAGTTGCTGAAGCCCAATCTTTGAGTCGTTATAAACATCCACCTTCCCGATCTCAATAAAACGCCCAAAAGATTTCAAGACTGAAAATGATTTTGGTATAAAATCTCCGGCGAGAGAATTAAGTACACAATCAACGCCTAAACCACCCGTAACCTTGATTATTTCATCAGCAAAAGATAGTGACCTAGAATCCATCGCATAGTGAGCTCCAAGCTTAAGAAGCAGATCACGCTTTTCAGGAGTTCCAGCAGTCGCAAAAATTTCTAATCCTAATCTACGAGCAATTTGAATTGCAGCCATTCCTACTCCGCCAGTTCCAGCATGAATAAGGACACTTTCTCCTTTTTTCATACGAGCCAATTCATTCAAGCCGTAATGCGCAGTCAAAAAGACGGTTGGCAATGTAGCCGCCTCCTCGAAAGTCATCGAACTAGCTTTCTTAAAAATCATCTTTTCACTAACTGTAACAAACGAACGGAAAGAATAAGGAGCCATACCAACAACCTCATCACCTACAGCAAAATCCTTCACCTTTGCCCCTACACTGACAATAATTCCTGAAAAATCATCGCCGAACCATCTCAGATCAATCGGGTTGCCAGGATACATACCCAACGCCTTCATAACATCTCGAAAGTTAATCCCTCCGGCCTTAATTAAAACCTCAACTTGATCTGGATCAGGTGAGTATCGAATCGTCTCATTGAGAGACAAATTAGTGAGAACTCCAGGTGAGCTAACCTCTAATCTGAAAGGAATTATCGACTCGTCTGACAAAACTGCTTCAGTTAAACGGTCTGATTGGTTTTCAGCTTTAATAGAACGTAATCGATTCACATATCTAACACCATTCCTATAAGCAATTTCATTTTCTTGATCAGATAAGAGAAATTCTTCAGAAATATCATATCCTTCGAATCCGCAATTTCGTTCATCTAAGTCAATATGCTTCCAATGGAAATCAGGATGCTCTCCTCTAGCCACACGAATGAGCCCAACCACGGAAGACATTGCGATCCCAGCAATCAGATCACCTTCTTTAACGTGTACGGAACCGCGGGTTAAGATTAATACTTTTGGATTTAATTTAAAGTCTGTTGACGATAAGGTTTTGATCAGTTTAAGCAAATGCACAGATCCAGATCTCTGAGCATCAATTAAATCATATTCCGAAAGGTTCTCATCTGATAATCCTAACTCAGTGCCAAACGCATGAATAATTACATCCACTTGGGGCGTATTTGTAATTACCGTGCCTATGTCCTGATTAAGTGGGAGCCTAACGACTTGATCAAATTCACCATTACAACATTCGGATAACTCCTCAAAAAAATCATCATCTTCAGAGAAAACGATTGCTGCGCTTTTCTTTTTTATATCATCAAGACCTTCCAAATTGTCATCTTCCTTGTTAGAATGAATTTCTTCAATAAATGCTGAAGGACCTCTTCGGGTCATGAAAGCAGTCTGACCAGACTCCTCCGGATCAGGTGTATTCACAAATGACACCACGTCCTCATAACCACAACTTGATATCAAATCTTCCCACTCTTGGCGGTTCAGTAATGCCGAATTGGGCCTCAGATCAATATCAGTATACTGCCACCAACCCTTCAGCAATCCAAAGACAAGATCCAATGCGCTACGAGAACGGGTTACTTCTAGAAAAATGAGCAGGCCATCATCTGCCAGGCAACATTTTAGCTGTTCAAGAGTATTTCTAAGGTCAGAGGTGGCATGAATTACATTTGTTGCTAAAACTAAATCATAAGATTCAGGAACGACCCCTTGATCTGATGGGGATTTCTCTATATCAAAAATACAAAAATCAACTGACGAGTTTTTAGCAAATTCCTTCTTAGCCTCAGCAATAAAAGCCTGACCAGTGTCAGAAAAGGTATAATCAATTTTATTTGGAGATAATTTTTCAAGAACACTCCGAGTCAATGATCCTGTCCCGGCACCAACTTCAAGAATCCTGACAGCACGCTCATCCGGAACACCCTCGATAGCTTTCTGAACAGCCTCCGAAATCATCTCGTTATTAGCGGGGAAATCAGCTCCATTAATATAAAAAGATTCAAGCACCTCAGAGGACCCTTTGGGGAAAAGAACTTCAAGAGCATCAGTTTCTCCTGAGAGCACCTCAGTGAGCCTAGGCCAAACTAGTTTATAAAGATCAAGATCAGCTTCTCGGTTCGGATACTTAATTCTAAGATGGTCCAATTCCTGAACCATATCGATGCCGCCGATTTCACGCATTACCTTCCATTCCCCTTGAGCCAATTCTTCTAAGGGTCCTGCAACTGATAGCGCCTTCAATTGAGCCGTAACTAAGCGTTCATGCTCCAAAGAAATGCCTAACTTCTCGATAATCTTACTCGTTGTATAAATAGAACCAGAATCCGGATTCCATCCTAGCTGCTTTAATGAATTTTCAAAACAGAGGCATGCCAAACTGTCAATTTCTTGAACGAAGTCCTTATAATAATTCGCAAGATCATATCTTTCATACCTCTCGTCCTTCCCCGCATTAACCTCCTCAATAATCTGATCAAAATTTGTAAATGCTATTTTACCTCCAACTCGACTGCCTTTTAATCGCTTTGGCTCCCAATGAAATTCATAAAAAGAATTATTAATAGCTTCTATTTCCTCATCTTTTTGGTCAATTCTTTCCACGCAAAAACCCAAAACATCGGCAACCCTTTGCCCATCCCCACTCATAACAATAATATCAGCTATTACACTTTCACCATTATCAAATGTTACCACTGCATGTGCCCACAACTTATTTGGAAGAGCATCTCTATACAAATGCACCCTACGAATAGAGGAAGGCAGGTAAAAGTTTTGACTCGTTCTCGACCCTTCCGGGATAACTTGTGCCCCTTTTAATGCATGAAAACAAGCATCGAGAACAGCAGGATGAAAATGATAATTTGCAAGTGTATTGACTATTGATTGAGGAACTTGAATCTCCGCTACGGATTCATTTGGCTTACTCCAAACATTAAGGAGTTGGCGAAATCTAGGACCGAACTGATAACCAGCCTTATCATATTCTTTATAATAATCCTCATGCGTTGAATGTTTTTCCATACGGGATTGGATACAATCAATAGATTCATTAATAGGATCTGGTTCTGAATTTGCCCGTTGAATCAATCCCTGTGCATTAAGCTCCCAAGTCTTACTCTCATCAGTGGAGGAATATACAGAAAACGACTTTTGCG
>Ga0114999_10001189_pt1 | contig 36499 bp, 49 predicted proteins | sample ArcticOcean_MG_C_3_FD_89820 | JGI IMG/M metagenome (GOLD analysis project Ga0114999, IMG submission 89820) | Marine microbial communities from western Arctic Ocean - ArcticOcean_MG_CB8_126 | ecosystem: Environmental > Aquatic > Marine > Oceanic | place: Arctic Ocean: Canada Basin | collected...
AAGAAGAAGAAGAAGAAGAAGAAGAAAATAATGAAACATATTATTGTCCAACATGTAGAGATACCCACGACTTAAATTGGGCACATGTAGTAGGTCATGGTACAAAATTATTTAATAACGATGACATAAGAAATATGGTAAAAGAGGGGGGACACTAATGGATAGACCAGTAGGACACATCTTAGAAACAAGTAGAAACATGGTAAAAGCTATGGTTGATCCGGAAGCACATAACAATGGATGGATACAACCATTTCAATTTGTGTACAGTAAGATAAGACAAGGTCATCTTGTATTTAGAATTAAAAGTATTGAAGATGGTGACACCTTACCTAAAGCTAAGAAGATCACAGAAATAACTAGGATGCAAGAAGAGATAAGAGTAGCAAATGCAACGAATACACCTCATGTACCTACAGTAACTGCAACTATACTAGATCAAACGTATAAAGTACTAATACTTGATCCTATTGGTATTGTAGGCATGAATGGTCAACTTGATGCATATAATGGTGGAGTAGGATCATTTGAGCCTATATTTAAAGCAACAACAAAACATATTAAAACATTATACAAAGCAAAAGAAGGACTACAAATAGGATGGGTAGCAGAAGGTACGGAGAAAACTACAATACCTTTCTTCTTTACTAGAGAAGATTCATCTAGACATACTCTTATTGTAGGTAAGAATGGTACCGGTAAAACTAATCTACTTAAGACAATGATCTTCTTGAATGCACAGAGTGAAGATCCTATGTCTATGTTAGTCTTTGGTCACAGAGATCTAGGTGAAGACAATCCAAATGATGAAGAGACTAGAGGTTTAATTAATTTAAATCATCCTAATATATTTCACTTTGGATACAGAGAAGATCTTAAAGTAGCGCCAGGTGAAGTAAATAAGAGTGAAGTTCTTCAAGCATTTGATTGGACTCCAACGCAACGACATGTAATTAACTACATGTATCAACGAGATCCTAATAAAGCATTGATGCACCTTGCTAACTATGAAGTAGATGTAGATCCATATAATATAGTTAAGAAGACTTACTCTCAAGGTAGCGGTAATGCTAAGAGAGTAAGACATCAGGGATTTGCAGGAGCACCTTCCATTGGTGTCATTGTACGTAACCTACAAGAACTCTATAAAATAGTGGACGAGAAAACTGATCCTCTGCTTCCTGAGCTTGTAAAGGTAGCTCTTCGTAAGAAGATAGCACTAGTAGATACATCCAAGTTAAATCCAGAACAAACTATACTCATGCTTAAGTTAATGTTACAACGTATGAAAGTAGTTGGACTTACATCTATAGGTCACAATCGTGCACCACTTAGACTGTGCGTAATTATAGATGAAGCGCAGATTTATATGAAATTACTTGGTGAACATGCTGTAGACTTTGCAAAGGAATGCAGAAAAGCTGGTATCAGTCTCATTCTTGGCACGCAAAATGTAAGTTTAAAAGCTGTACCACCTGAATTAAAGGGAGAGATACATAATATTATATCTCTGCAATTATCACCAGCTAATGCTAATGATTTACAAGACATTATGCCTGAGTTCAGCGACCTTACAGATGTAATTACAAGGAGACCCATAGGAAAAAACAAAGGACAAATATGTGCAGTTACAAATTCTTATCCCTTCGCAGTAGTAGGTAAATGCGATAGGTTTGAAGATATGGATGTAATTGCTAACTGGGTTCCACCTGTAGATGTACATACTTTAGATGTACCAGATGAAGAAGAAGTCGAAGAAGATTTCTTTACCGATACTTCTGAAGAAGCGGAAGCAGAAACAGAAGAAGTAAAAGAAATTGAGACAGAAACCGAGGAGACAACGCCAGTTGAAAACGTAGATCCTTTTGATCAATATGATGACGATGATATAACAGGAATAGAAGGTGAAGACGAAGATGCTACATTTGTAGTACCAGAATATTTAAAAGAAGAAGCAAATGAATTAGAAGAAGATATTATTGCAGAAGTCGAAACAATTAATGAAGATATTACTGCTGGTTTAAGTGAACTAGAAGAGAGTGTCTTCGAAGGAGAAGAGAATGGCAATACTTAACGATGTAGCAAAATCCCTATCTGTTCCTATCATTACAGTGTATGGTACAGATCAAAATGGTAACTCATCTGCACTGGGTAACGCAACACTTAAATTTGTATCTCCCAAAGTAAGTGACATGATCTATGAAATTACTTTTGATGGTCAAAAGAAAGCAGTAGCTATGGAACAAGAAGTAGTAGAGAACATTAAGAATGATGTTCTTACATTGGAAGAATACATTCAAGAAGATGATTTTACAGAGTTGGTTGATCAAACCATCTATAATATTGCTATCATTACGCATAGTGTAGTAGATATTACTGCGCAATGGGGTGCTACTACTCAGGGAGGCGTTGGTGGTACTAATAACCTGACAAAGCAATCCGTATCGGGTCTCAAAATTAAAGAAGATAAGACGCTTGAAGCTTTGATTCCTGAGTATTACAGAGTAGAAGCTGCTCCGTATTACACTCCAATTAAATCCTTCTTCAATCAGATAACTTTCCATGTTGTTAGTGGTGACCCTGCTGTAGCTATTATGGGCCCTACTGGTAGTGGTAAGAGTGAGATGGCAAAACATATTGCATCATACTTTCAGAAGAGAGGGTATGCTACGTATGTATTGCAAGGAGATTCTCATTTACTTACAGAGCATCTGTTTGACATGATGGATTTTAAAGCAGATACAGGAATGATGCCTCAAGATGGATCTATCTGTGACTTTGCACGAAAGACCAGTGAACTTGGTCTGAAAGGTATCGTTATTATAGATGAATGGGGTGCCATGAAAGATGCAACTCGAAGACCTTTCTATCCTCTGTTCTCAAGACATAATAGAAGGTATGTACCACAGATTACTAAAGATGGTTTCCATCTGAAACCTGTAGACTTTAGTCATATTCAGTTTCTATTAACTGCGAATCCTCCACATGTCCAATATCTCACAGATGATTTACGACCTATGACTTGTGCAGAAGCAAGACGAGTTACATGTGTAGAAATGCCGTACGAAAGTGATAAAGATGAATTGATTAGTATCTTTAAGAATATTGTTAGAGGTACTCCCAACTACGAGAAGGTTAAAGCAGATCATGTTGGCAAACCACCAGAGGATGAGGTTCACTGGAATGGAGCAGTCAAACTGTTTCTTGCATTGAATGAAGATACCGATTCACCTATCAGATATGATGTATCCTATGAGCAAGTAGCAATAGCTTATTGGAATGCTTCTATATTTGACAAATTAATTGGCAGTAAGACCAAAAATATATTGCTTGAACAACTTCATTCAACTATATTTAATGGTATAAGTGATCAAAATACGAGAGAAGATCTCATTGGTAGAGTAGCTCAACAAGGTATCGGAATCTAGGAGATATTATGAAGATGATGCAAATAGGTGGAACAATCCAGGAGAAATTGATTCCTGGGTTGGTCAAGGCTATTATGGAAGACAATTCATTAGCTGATCCAGATGACCAAGACGTAGTAGAATTGAAGGGTTCTACATTAAATACATTATTACCTGTATTAAATAAAAGTAGAGTTACTACGTATCATCCTACTAGTTTAGGATATACTGAAGAATATTGTTTAAATAAACGTATTGCATTTAATTGTGTACGTATAGATGCTGATCCTACTAATAATTTAGGAAGATATTATCGACCCAAAACAGGTCAAGATATTACAGGCAAGTGTGACAGTAACGGTGATCCCATGATGGATTACAGTGATGTAGTCAAAACAATAAGTGAACTTAGAGATTTATCTAAGAAAAGTGTAGTAAATGGTAAACAAATAGCTAAAGTGATTGATGACAATGTCTCTGAAATGACAGAAGAGTTACCAAGGCTTAGAGTGAGAGGTTAAGATGATATTTGATCTGAACATGGAACTGACTAGATATTTAAACAAAGTTATAGGAATGAAAATCCCTATCTTTAATGAAGCTCAACCCTCTATTATGTATAGTTCTCCTAATAAAGGACAAGTAGATGTAACAATGCAATTACCTACAACTCAAGATACGTTGGGTGATTTTCTCACTCAACAGTGGGTTGCAGGTGCCAATCTAAAAAGTATAAGGGCATTTCTATTGTCTGCTACGTATCATGAAGCAGCTCATGATATGTCTGGAGAAATAGGTCAGTTACATAGTACAGAGGATAGAAAAACAATTGCACATTATTCATTACGAAATGTTGTAGCGAATAAAATACAACCACAGCCTGACATGTGGGTGATGCCAATGGTAATCATGAACATAGTAAATGATGTAAATGATTATACATTCTCACCTCTTAATTGGCCTGGAATGGCAGCCATACATGGTGCAATAGGAAGAATATTGTACTGGATGGGTGATCCCATTGAACCATTGAATAGAAAACAAGTAAAGGCTTTACCTCCAGAAGAACGGACTGTAAGTGAATTCAATAGACTCTTGCGTGCTACTCTATGGTTGATGAGAAATCTTCGAGTAAGATATAGCACGTCCACAGGTGCTAAAACCATTCCAATAAGTGATCCATTATCGGTACCATTCAATGATATCAAACAGTTAATGAAAGATCTTAGAAGAGAAAAAAATCCTGCTAACAGGGAGAGATTCTGCTTCGGTCTTTATGATTCCATGCTTGCTCATTGGAAATGGTGTGGTGGTACTGAGGATGAGTTCAGAGAATTTTTGAATCAACAAAGTAGAGTACTCTCGATGCCTAGTTCTATATTTGGTCAAGGTACATCAAGTGCAATGCAAAACTCACTTGATTCTTTATCAGATGAAGCAGACAAGGAATTGGATAAGGCCAAGCCACCTGCGGGATCAAGCAGAACCAAAACTAAAAAAGGACAAAAGGGTGGGAAGGGAAAAATTAAGACTCGACCTTCAACTCTGTCTCCACACATTGATCAAGGTAATATGATAAGACTTAACAGATCAATGGAAGCTAAGATTTGCGAGAGAATACGACAACAAGGTACTGAAGAAGCAAGTGAAGTTGGTATTGTATTAGCGCCTATACATTTTACTGATATCTATACACGACCTAGAACTGCTAGATTGTGGAGAGGTGGAGAAGGTACACAAACTGTACTTAGTGGACATGTAGTAGGAGTATGGGATCGTTCCGGATCTATGGATGAAAGATCTGGATCGTATACTAAAGCAGATATCACCAAAGAAACAGTATGTACTATGCATGCTGCTATAACTGCTCAGAATAGAATTAGAATTGATCATATACCTTATGATCATGAAACTGAACGTCTACAATTAACTGGTATGAATCTTCAAGAACAACTTAAGAGATTAGCTGGGTCATTGTCACCAAGAGGTGGAACCGATGCCGCTAGAGCTATACATGAAGCCAACCAGATATTTAAAGAAGTACATTCACAGCGAAGACTAATGATTATCGTTACAGATGGAGATCTTTGGAGTCATAGTTATTCTATTGATGCTGAAGTAGAAGAAGCTAAGAGGAGAAGAGTAGACATCTGTGTCATTGGGTTAGGTACCACTGTAGATCATATACGTGGCATGATACCTGAAGATAATATATTTGTTATCGATGATGCAATGGAACTTCCAGAAATTATAGACGGATTAATACTTAGTAGAACATAATATTGGGACCTTAATGGAGCAGTAGCTACTGGAGTCAATGTGTAGGGTCATTCTGCTGTTGACTGTGTTCATGACACTAGGAAGATACAGTCAGTCACTCTCTAATACTCCACCTTAGGGTCCCAATATAAGGTGGAAATACCTCAAAAATTTCGTAGAGATTTCGATATTCACAAAAGTTTTTAGGAAAATGTAATATGAATAGGATTGAACAAGCAGCACATAACTATAAAATGTTCCAAGAAGGTCTAATTGATAAATATAAAGAACGATTAACTGAACAACAAGTAGAAATAGTTGAACTTGAAGGTACAATAGAACGACTTCAAGAACAACTTGATTCAATGAATGAATCAGAAACTATACATAAATTAGAGCAAGAAATAATTAAACTAAAAGATACTAATGATACCTGGGAAGCAGAACATTACAACAGACAGATGGGAATGGAAGATGTATAAATATATAATAACATTTAATGATAGCCAAGGCGAATCATTTACGTGTGTGTTAACAACCAATAATAAAATACCTAATGCTGATAGTCTATACGATAGTAATACTTATAGTTTTAATCCTGAATGGCATAGAATACAACAAGTATTCTCTAAATTAATTAATATAGAAATAGGATACGATGAAGATTCGTGGTTTAGTTGGGTTGAATTTAATGAACATAATCAATTTGAAGTGGAGAAAATTTAATGGACTTCCATCAGAAACATGAACCGCGTAACTTTGCAGCATGTGCACCAACGTATGACATCAAAGCTTTTCAAGAGTATTTGGATAGCGATAACAAAAGACAAGTTTATCTTCTGAGTGGACCCACTGGTCTAGGTAAGACTACTACTGCTAAGATCCTTGGTAACTGGTTAGCACAGGGAAAAGATGTACAAATACTCGAACGTAACATGGCTGATCAAAATACTATAGAGAATGTAAGAGAAGTAGTAGGCGATTTTAGAGAGACAACTATTACTGCAGACGTTAGAGTCTTTATACTGGATGAACCCCAAAGAATACAACCTAAGACTCAAGATGTATTATTTAAAGCATTAGATACTCTTCCAAGGGATATCTATGTTATCTTCTGCACTACTGATCCTCAAAATCTTAAGAGTACATTAAGACATCGGTGTCACGAAGTAATATTCAGTCCATTGAGTAATAAACGACAAGGTATATTACTTAGAACAATAATAGAAAAAGAAATATGGACGTTCGGTACAGAAACTGTAGTAACTGATAAGATAATGGGAAAGGATGATGCTAATCAATGTATCATAAACAGTGAAGGTAGTATCCGTAAGTTGTATGACAACATACATACTGTTCTAACTGGCGGTAGTATAGTTCCTCTTCAAATAGAACAAGATACTATCAATCTTATAAGTGCATTGAAGAAAGGTAGCTGGAATCAAGTAGCAAGTGCAGTAAATAGTATTACTGATCATGAAATTACAAGACAAAGAACAGCTTATACTATATCTAAAATGTTAGCTAAGTTAGAAGACGATGAGTTACTTAAAAAATATGGTAGAGCATTAGAATGCATGACTGGATTGATAATAGATCCTGACCCACAGAATACTCTCATGGTTAAAGCATTCAAAGCATGGACAGCTATAAATGGGAAGAGTTCATGGCTGGAGGAATAATAAATGATTTTTACAATATCAATAACTTTACTTATTACATCGAGTATTTGTTATATTGTTCATCTTTATAATACAAGACAATGGAAACATAATTCAGAAGTAAAAGATACAACAATAAAAGGACTTGTTTCTTTGAATGATCAAGCATTAGATCGTCTTGAAAGAAATAAAATAGTAATACAGTCTTATATTACAGAGATACAAAATTTAGAAAATACAATAATAAAAAGAAAAAAAATATCATCTATAAAAGAAAAAATAAATGTAGATGATGATGCATTCGATAAGTATGTAGATAAAATGACTGGAGTATAGTATGACAAGCGTACCTACAGATTTCAATTTAAAGAATGAAAAAAGTGGACGAGAATATAAAGTAATAGCAATAAAACACGCTGGAATTGATCTACAACAAACATATTATTTATTAATTAATATAACTCCAGGAGAAAATGCTAGTCCTCAATGGTATGATAATCTTGATACATTAAACTATCAGGACTATTAGATACCATACCTACAACATTTGGAGAATATAGTATAGGGGACGAAGTAATAGTAGCAAAAGAAGAATTACAACATCATCCAATTACATTTGTATTTGGTGATAAAGTAATACAAACAGGGGAACAATGATGAAGACGCCATTATGGATGGGAATTGATCAAGATAAGATACACGTAGTAAATAATAGTCAAATAAATAAGTATGACTTGCCTGGTCCCTTACAAACTATGGTTGATCATGACCTAGAAGCAGACGATAGAATAGAACATGAAGTGTGGACTGATCCTTATACTAGAGAGAAGAAGAATATATCTATAGTAAACTTAATGGATGCAGAAGAACACAATGCTCTTCAAGAAGGATTCGCAGGTAAATATAAAATACATACATTAGATCCATTGGAACAGATGTATGCGAGATATCCGGACTGGTATTGTCAACACGCTAACACCAATGAACTTAAGTGTCTTTACTTTGATATAGAAGTAGCATCAGATGGTGGAGCTTTGTTTCCTAAAGCTGAAAGAAGACCAGTACTAATGATAGGTTACGCTGTTGATGATGGTGAAACACATATCATAACAGTAGATGACTATACTAAAGATAAAGAAAATGATTATGAATTAATAAAAGAATTCATTAAGGTAATAGAAGATGAAGATCCTGATCTCATAGTTACATACAACGGTAGAAGGTTCGATCTACCATTCTTATTGAAGAGAGCACAGATGCATTACATAGATGTATCTGGATTACAACGCGTCTCTCATGTATTTGATGATGTACTTGCAGGTAGAATACATGTTGATTTATATGAGGATGGTGCCGTACGTGATATGGCCCCGTTTATGATGGGACTTCCTAATAGGAAGATGAAAACTGTAGCTGAAGCATACAATATAGAAGTAGGAATGGATCTTGATGATAAACAAATCAGAAACATCTTAGGTCTCTGGGATAAACCAGAGTTCAAAGAGAAGATGAATGAATATCTTATCTCTGATGTACATATCACTAGAGAATTAAGTAAGATATATACTGGTAATCTTATAGCTATTGCTGATTTCAATAGAGTACCACTGAGTGCTATCGTAGATACATATAAAAGTTTTATACCTAAACTATTATGCACAAGATACTTCTATGAGATGAAGTTTACCTCCTTTCTTACTAATAAAGAGAGACACAATCCATTCAATGGTACCATTGCAAAAGCTAGGCTAGGCAAACCCGATACAGAAGAAGCAGGTCTTGTCTATGAAGGTGCCTATGTAGACATTTATAAGACTGGTCTATTCCCTAATGGTATATGGAAAGTAGATGTAGAAAGTTTCTATCCTTCTACATTCAGAACTCTCAACTTATCTCCGGAAACGTGCTCAATAGAAGCAACTAGAGAATATAGTGGAAACTATAAGTTCCAAAGAGATGAGAATAATATACTGTGGATGAACATACCAGATGATAGAATCCAAAAAGATATAGTCATACGAATTGATATGAATATGCCTGGGTTCCTTTCACAAGAAATAGCTGATGCTCTTGATGGTAGATTCAAATTAAAACATGCACTACGTGATATGGAGAAAGGAACAGCAGAATACATAGCTATAGATGGACAACAGAATGCCCTCAAGGTGCTCTTGAATTCTATCTATGGTCTAATGGGTCAAAGTTCATCTGAATATGGTAGTGTAGCCTGTGCTATAGCGTGTGTTGGTATGTGTCGTTTCATAATGAAAGACATATTAAAAGACATGATGCATTGTGCAGTTGAAACTGATAGTGTAACGGGAGATACACCTGTATATGTATATGATTCGAGAGGATTAGATATAATTCCAATTGAAGATTTACATAACAGTAATAACAAGAGAGAAGTATACTCTGGACCATATGAAATCTATACTAGAAATGGGTGGAAAGAGATAAAGTATACTAAGAAACACAAAATTACTAAGCCTATTCATAGAATCCATACAACTGATGGAGTAGTAGATTGTACAGAAGATCATTCTCTATTCGATAAAAACGGAAATCCTATATCGCCAAAGACTATTCATAAAAATGACATTATCGAAATAGTACCACATCCAGATCATACATTAGGATATGGAACAAGTAAAGATCTAGCTTGGTTGTTAGGATTTTTTATAGCAGAAGGATCTTCAACGTGTTATAAAAATAAGAAAGGAATAAATCAATATCAAATAAGTTTCAACGGAAATGATTTAACGTTAATGGAAAAAGTAGAAAGATTAGCAACAAAACATTTAAGTTATTTCTCTAAGAATAATTCTCCATTCAAACTATATGATACAATGAAATCTTCAGGTGTATATAAAGTTGAAGGCGGATATAATATAGCATGTTATAGATTCATAAGATCCAAATGCTATTCTAATAATGGAATTAAAAAAGTACCAACAAGTATAATTAATGGAACAGTGGAAACCATGACCGCATTCCTAGAAGGATATTTTGTAGGTGATGGAACTATAAAACAATATACTAATAATGGTACAACTAGAACTAAGATATCATCATGTAGTATATCAAAACCATTAAGTGCTGGAATACAATTTCTACATAGAACACTAGGTCATAAGACATTTACAAGTATAAGGTCAGATAAAACAAATGTGTATCACGTACAAAGAAGAATACCAAGAGCAAATGGTTATACCAATATTAATTATGGTAGAATAAAACATAATAATATATTAGATACCAATGAAACAGAAATATATGATGTAAGTACGTCAGATGGCACATTTGTAAGTGCATTTGGAGGAGTAGTATTACATAACACAGATGGTATCTATGTTGACGAACCAGTAGACATAGATGAAATCAATGATAAGATCAAACAATTATTAGTGAGAACTATAGGTGAAGAAGGTTACATTAAGATGGACATGGATGATCCTTATCCTAAAGGACTCTTCATTAAGATGAAGAACTACATCCTCGAAGATGATAAAGGAAACATGTCTCTTCATGGTGCTACCTTTAAGAATGCTATGCACTGTGCAGGTACTAAGAAACTATTAAGAGAACTTGCAAAGGTAGAATTAAATGGCGGTAAGCAAGATGATAGAATACATATCATGCAGACTGTAGGTAACCCAGAAACATGGAACCTAGAAGACTTTGTAAGAACTGCTAGATTCAAAAGAGAAGCACACGAGTACACAAGTTGGTCTCAAGTGCAGACATCTCTTAGTGAACAACTTATAGCTCTTGAAGGTGAACCACCTGCTGAAGGTGACAGTGTAGAATTTATTCATACCAAAGAACCGTGGACTACCTTTGCTAAGGCAGGAGAAATTAAATCAACATCAAAGCAAAGAATAGCATTACGTCCTTGGATAACTAGAAAACCCCAAGTAGATTTTCAATACTATAAAGGTGAAGCAGATTCAATTCTTAAAAGATTTGGATTAACTAAACGAGATCTACTTGAAGGGGATCTATCAGATTTATTATAATATACTGGAGTACCTATCATGAAAGAAAAAATCCTACAGCAATTAAAAGTAATAGAAGAAACTAAAGATGTTAGAGTATTATATGCATCAGAAGCAGGTAGTAGAGCATGGGGATATGATAGTAGTACCAGTGACTACGATGTAAAATTTGTATACGCGAAACCTGTGATAGAATATATTAATATCAGTAAGAAAGAAACTGATGTTATACTTGACGATTCATTAGAGAATGTAGAGTTTCATGGATGGGATATAAAGAAGTTCTTTCAATTAATGGGGGCTGGCGCAGGAGCGGCAGAGATATACTACGCCCCTCACTACTTTTATACTAGAACATTCTGTAGTGAGGTACATGGTTTAATAAATAACCCAATGTTCCTACCTCTTAATACGTGGTGTATGCATTATAGAGGTATCGCTAAGAATAATTATCATAGCTATATAAAAACCAAAGAACTTATGAATGGCGAAGAACCTATATCTAAAAAATATATTCATGTAATGCGTGCAATAGTTAATGATAGACACATTAGAGAATATAAGGAATTTCCACCCAATCTTATGATGCAATCTATGGATCAATTAAAACAACTATCGTTACCTCAAGATGTACATTATACTACTTTAGCATTAATACAAATGAAAAGAGCAGGAACACTTCCTGAATTCTCAAGAAGTCCTGTACTAGATGACTTTATCTTCGAAGAGTTAGCAGATTGGATGAGTAATCATCCCGAAGTAAGTGATTATAAAATTCCACAAGATGATTTACTAAGAGGATTTAGAAAATGTCTAGGACTACTGTAGAACAATTAGAAATAGACTTCAACGAAGGACTATGCTATGTATGCGGATGTCCGGAAGAGGATCATGAAGTAAAAGATGCATCTCCTGGTAATGGCGTTGCGGGATGTTGGTGTCCAACTTGTCATGAAATGTGCTTTGTTCCATAGGAGAAACAATGAAAGAAAAACCTACCGAAATTAAACATTGTAGAGATGTATATTTAAATCATCTAAAAGATAAAGCACAAACAGTAGAATACATAGAAAAAGCTAAAGAAACAGAGGAACTATTCAAGGAGGTATACGATGCAGAATAACTATTCTTTCTTAGGTATGTTATGTAAATGGATTATGTTAACTATTAGAATGTTTGTAAGAATGGCAGCAAGACTTGGTCCTATTGCTGAAGCATGGGACAGAGCACTTACACCCACAGATAAATTAACTAGCCATCAACTTAAACGAGCAAAGTATGAAATCATCGAAGAAGAAAACAATAGTAATTGAAGGTAACTTTTGCATATGTATTAATCGTCCTTGTATTTTAAAGGAAACGGGATTCATCTGGAGAAATCGTAATATAAGTTGTAGTAAAGACCATATAGAAGCAAAGGGTTACAAAATGATTGATTCGTATAGCATGGACAATTTGGATAGAAAAAAATACGGAAGAAAGAAAACAATAGTAGTTAGTTATGGATGGTGTAAGTGTACAAATAATAATACATGTGCTATAACTAATAATATAAGAATTACTAGATGTAGCAAGAGGGGTTTAATAGACAAAGGATTTAAAGTCATTGACGAGTATATACCAAACTAAAAACCATGAAAAAGAAAACAATAGTAATAATAGGTAAATTTTGTCGTTGTATAGATAGTAGTCCTTGCCCTATAAAACCAGGTTGGTCATGTAACCAAATAAATATGGGTACGGGTTGCAGTGTCGATTATATAAAAGATATGGGCTACAAAACTATTGACCTAAGCGTTGCATTAGAGGAGTCGCGTGCTCCCAAGCCAACTCCTTAATCTTTGCTTGTATTCTATCAATTGTAAACCTATCGTGACCAAGCTTCACAGCTATTTCTGAAACTGCAAGGGCCCTATCATAGTATAAGTAACATACGTATCTCTCTATAGCATCGAGACCTTTAAGATTTTTAGGATAGATAACTTCTTCCCAAAGACTAGGTCTACCCCATATAATATCTTGATTAGAATTATTTATAAGTATGCACTCAGGCCACTCAAGAATCTGCGCAGAGACTTCTGAAGACACATCCTTCGCACTCCCAGTCTCCAATGGTTTGTCCTTCTTTCCATTGATTATATTTCGAAGTCGAGAGTTTTGACTCTTGTCGTAAAGTATTGACATGTTCTGTTGTGTACTCCTGTATGAAATCAGGTGGAGGTAGAATGTTATTCTTAATAAATTTGTGTAGTTTTGCGAACACTTTATAGATAATACTAATATTCGGACCTGGTAACTGTATACCATTAAGAACAGGTATACCTTCATTTAACTGTAGATGATGTTCTCTTCTATCACAGGTACCTCTATCAATATACGTAAAGACTAAGTCATCATAAGGACTAAGATCTAAATAGATCATACCTTGAAGTAAGTGTTTTGTATTAGGTCTACCCTTAAGTACATCAGACTTGAAACCGTAACCGTATCCTGTCTTGATTTCAACAATATACTTACTGTCTTGTTCACATAGAACATCTATCTCACCAGCAATGACTGTAGATAGAGCTTCTGGATTAGGTTTATTAAACTTAACATGATCATCTATAGCAACACCAGATGCATAGAGCCATTCAATTTCTTGTTCTTCTATCTTTCTACCATAGCCTAGCTTACGTAGAGTATGAGGATCAAGAGGATCACTAGCTTCTAAATTATTATACATAAAATATAGTCTACGCTTACATGAACCAGCATCACTGGCTAAGTATCTACCTGGTACTCTGGTTCTATCGTTATCTTTACTAATTAAATAATTATCAACACTTCTAATAGGATGCATTATGGCTGGTTCCTTTATTGTAGAATATGATTTCTTAAACATAGGTACGTTCGCAGACAATATAGATGCAAATCTTGTGCCAGTAATCTAAATTTGAAACAAGAAAAGGATTTGTAGGAAAAGAGGTTATAACAAGTTACCCATACAGAGGAATACATAGTACAATAAGAGTAGTCATAAATAATAGAGTAACTATGGAATCAGTTGATATACATACTAATACAAATGGAAGAAATGGAAAGTTCATAGAGGTTAGAGATTATAGAGAAGAAATAAAAAGTATACAATGTTTAGTATCTATTGAACCACCCAATGAATTATTTATAGCAAGAATAGTAGGTCGTAGATTTATTAATACTAATAACATAACAATAGATAACGTACACCATGTACCAGAAGAACAGTATCAAAGACTTTTAGAAACATTAGATCTATATGAATTCTTCAATATTTCTATGCCATCGAAAATAGAAGGAATGGATATTGATTCATATGTTGATTTTTTATTAGAATAGTTGGCATAGTAATTGCAATATAATAGAGTGAACCCCAAGGAGATATGCGTAATGGAACAAGATACAAGAGAAGCAATGGAAGATGTACTCAGTCATTTCGAAGACTACTTAACATCTACCGGTACTAAAGTTGATACTAAGGGTATGATGTCCTGTCCCATCCCTGAATGTGATCATAAACATGGAGACAGATCTAAGAGTTGTGGCTTCGTCCCGTACTCTGATAGAAAAGTAATTCACTGTTTTACAAGTGATTTAAGTGTAAATCTATTCCATATGGTACAGATGATAGAGGGTTTACCAAGAACTGATTCGCGATTCTATCAACAAACGCTTCCTGAATTATGTAAGAGATATGGTGTACCATATACACCAGAAGAACTAACTCCGGAACAAGAACATAGAATGAAAATGGAAGCAGCTTACAGAGATGCTGCTAACTTAGTAAAGAATGGAACTAGATACGTAAAAGACTACATCCAACAACGCGGATGGATACTAAAAGATGTATCCAGACTAGGTGTAGGTGCAGTAAAAGATTATGATAGTTTCATAGCTAACATGCAAAAGTTAGGTTGGAAGACCACTTACCTACAACAGATAGGTATCATACCTGCTGCACCTGAAGTTAGTCAGATATTTAAACAAGATAATCTTATCTTTACTATTAAAACTCCTGCTGGTTATCCTGTAGCATTCGTAGCAAGGGACCCTAACTATGAGGCTAATGGTACCGCTAAGTATCATAACACACCAACTCATACACTATATAATAAAAAACAAATACTCTATCTGTTTGATGAGGCAAGAAAAAATAGAATGGGTCCTCTCTGGATAGTAGAAGGGTATGCTGATGCAGTTACCTTACATTCAAAAGGAATAGAAAGAGTAGCAGCATTAGGATCAGCAGCATTCACGGAAGAACACGCAGCAGTCCTGGATACTGAGCCCACCATTGCAGAAGTTATTCTTGCATTTGATGGAGATGAAACAGGTACTAAATGTATTACTAGAGCACTCGAAAGACTTGCGCCCTATACTAATATTAGAGTACAAGTATGTGTAATGCCTGATGGAGAAGATCCTGATACTATGGCCAACAAGGGTATAGATCAACTTCTCAACCTTGAAAGAATATCATCCTTTAGGTACTTGTTGTCTCAAGGAGACGACCTTACTCACGAGTATATAGAAGAGCATTTAATACCTCAGATAGCAAAGCAAGGGCCTATAGTAATTAAGGGTATGCTTGAGGATATATCTACTGAAAGTGGTATTGCTCTTACTACATTAGAAGAAGGTCTTGCATACTATCAAGATGAATTTGGTGAGACAAGACGTAAACAAAAGACAGCACTTGCTAAGGATGTAGCTAATAAGTTAGCTAAAGATCCATCTAATATCAAGATAATTCTTCACTCTGCTCTTAATAATGCAGAAAAGATTACTGATCTTAAAGAAAACTATGACCCAATGACTACGTTGCTGGGTAACATAGATATGCAAATGGAAAGGTATAAAAATGCAGATCCTGCTATGGCTGGATGGAAGATGCCTAAGTTAAGTATCTTTGAAGATAAATTAGATGGTTTAAGTAGAACATCTTGTATGACTATCATAGGTGGACTACCATCTGTGGGTAAGAGTACTCTATCGAGAAACATTGCGTTAGAAATAGCATTAAATAATGAAGATGCTATGGTAATGTATATGTCTGTAGATGATCCAGCTAAATCTGTACTGAGAAGCTGGGCTGCTACTATGACTGAAATTGATATGGGTAGTCTAGTTAAGTATCAATCACTAACCAATACAGAACAAGTACGTTGGGACGATGGTTGGACTAAACTTAGAGCACAAGATAATTTATGTGTGTTTGATGTCACTCAAGGTAACAGTCTTGATGATTTACAATGGCATATAGATTATTTTCGTAAAAGAAATCCAGATAGAAAAATTGTTCTATTCGTAGATTCTCTTAACAGAGTAAGCATGGGAGACAATGATCTGAGACAATCAGTAATGAATACTTCTATGGGGCTCAGAGAGATTACTACTAAGCAAGACATACATACTGTAGTCGTAGCTAACTTGAGAAAGAGTAATAAGTTAAGTCAAAGACAACGAGACAGAGATGTTAATCCAGATGTAGATATGTTCTATCGTCCACATCCAGAAGAGATCTCCGAGACAGTACATGTATGGTACGAAGCTGAACTACTAATCATGTGTCATAATCAATTAGCAATAGCTAATTCTACTGGATTGACATGGGATTACCAAAGTATGACTGGTGAGTCAATACGCATGCCATACTTAGAAGCTAATGTATGGAAGAATAAGACAGAAAATATGTGGATATCTGATGGATTTTCCACTCAATTGTTCTTCAAACTAAATAGATTTTTATCAAGTGTAGAGTCAGTAGACTTTAAAACTCTTCCAACGACAGGACTTAATCTTAACAGTGTAATAGATAAGGGTAAGGAAGCTTTAGATAGATTTAGCGGAGCACCTGATCAATGGCAAGAAGAAGTACAAGGAGAATAACATGGCTATATTAGTATCTTCAAGTGGCTCAAGTATGCGTAAATCCTTAATAGAAAAACCAAAAAAAGAAGTAGAGTTTAAAGAAACAGATTCAGATAAAGAAGAAGTAACAATAATTAATGGTCTGTTATCTGGATACAAGTTGCGTCCTATAGGTGATGAATTCTTAAAAAAGAAAAATGTACCTGAAGGAGCAATTAGATTTGGTCTCTACAAACCTAATGCAACTAAACCATATGTAATGATGGTAAAGGATGGAACAGTTTCATGTGGTTGTCCAGCTTGGACACGTAATAAAGAAAGAGAATGTAAACATACCAGAGAAGTTACTACCTTTCTAATTAGTAAATCAGGATATAGTATTAGTAGCTTCGAAGGAAAATTTAAAGATATTGATGAATTATTGGAATTCTTACTATGATATGTCCACAGTACTCTCCTTCTGTATCAAAGCAGGAGGAGAGTATTAGACACAAGATACTTTGTGCACGCATATGTACATGTCTCTCCGGACATAGAAGTAGAAGGTATGCAGTACTAGTAGGTTCGTTATCATCCATAGCAGGTGGTGATTCTGAGATATACAGATTACTACTTAAGAATATATATTCACAACTAATACATTTTGAAATGGTATTACCCAATGTAGAAGAAATCCCCGGACTAGGATATAGTAAGGAGATGACTGCACATACAATACTATTTGATACAGAAAGTAACATACCTATAATAGATACATGGTGGCATGAAGCACAAATGAAAGCAGAAAAAACTAGAGAATTCTTAGGAGCATATCCTGAGTCTATTCTTATAGTGCATGGACTGGTTAAAAAAACACTTGAAATTAAACCAGATAAAGAGTATATTAAATACTATAACAGTTTACCTAAGTACGAGGGTATACGAGGTGGAACATATTGTCAGACTTGCAGGAAGGGATGCAAACCGAAGCTATTGTAGTAGATGAAGCAATAGCAAAGAAAGCTATTCTATATGTATATACTAAAGCAAAACCAATAACTAAATTAATTGTAATTGGAATCACTGAAGGTAGGACCCATACTGAAATAGGATTATCATTAAATATGAGTTCTGATGGAGTAAAGAAACGACTCGCAACGTTTAGAAGAAACGTGAAAGAGGTCTTGGAATGTACTTAGATATAACTGGGGAACTTCCCAATGGTAAATACGATACAGTAATACCAACTATAGATGAAGATCCTACGATACCATTCATAGTATGGACTCCTACTGGACCTTACTTACAATGTACATCAAACGAATTAGTAATTGAATCTTTTGTAAAAAATGTAACAACTAAGTTTCCTAGCATGCATGTTTCCGGATTAACAATTCAAAATACTTCTGAACGAGGATTCTGTGAAGATATAATTACAGCAATGGATAGATCCAATTGTGTTGGTATCATACATTGGTTAAGTCCTATCTCAGAGTTAACAATGACAAGAGATATGTTAACAGATGTAGCTGAGGGTACCTCAAGAATACTAGACATATGTGTTAAGAAAGACTTCACCGTTTGGAAAGCAATAGAAGGTACTAATAAACATACTGGATTTCTAATTGTACCTAAAGAGAATACAAATAAACATACATACAATGTAAGTCTAGGCGGCCTGGGTCTTATAGTTCATAGACATCACGATAATGCTCTACAGCATTCTAAGATAATAGAAAAGGCTGGGCTGATCAGTGATCAAAAAGGTGAACTACAAATAGGATCTATAACAAAAAATAATCAATATGATTATATGGCATTTATATTAAGGATTTTAAATAGAAGAAAAGCTCATGGTATTTGGGTATGGAATAACAAAGGAGACGGATACTTCATGCCAAAGAATAAAGTGTTCCAACTAATTAGTAATAATTGGTTAGGAGAACGTATTAGTTAATCATCAATAGGAGAACTGAATGAACGAGATCAACCCTGAACTGCTGAAGCCGTTCAAAAGTGAAGAGAAGTATACAACCCAAACAAGTGATGGTATGACCCTCACTCATTTAAGAGCACGTGTAATCCAAAACCGACTCAATGAAGTATTGGGTCTTGACTGGGGTCACAGAGTAGTACCAGTTAGTAATGGTAGACCTTACGATGTAATGGATTATGATGGTGAAACTGATGTAACAGTAGTTGTGGAGATTACTATAGGTGGTAACTCCAGAGAAGGCATTGGAACAGTACGCGTAGATCCTGACAAGGATATGATCTTGGCTGATTGGGCTAAGATTGCAGAAAACAACGCGATGTTCAAAGCTGCTAACAAGTTTGGTATTGGAGATGACTTGTACAAAGCTGTTCCAACTACCAGAACATCAAAGAATCATAATGAACCTGCTACAGTCAAACAGGTAAACACTCTGAGAAAGATGGTTGGATGGAAGATCTCTAATCCTATCCGTACAGAATTAGAGAAAGCTTTAGCTTCACTTGATAGTGGTGAAGTATTAACTAAAGGTCAAGCCTCTGCAATAATGGATGCTAACCAATCTTCGAAGAAAGGTAAATAATATGGTGCACGTTTACAGAAACCTTCATAAGGATATATTCTCTATCAGAGACTCTAAGTCAATGAAAGTAATAGATCACAAACAAATTTTAATACTTGAAGGGTGTTCATTTGTTATACAAGAAGGTGGACGTAAACGTGCACTACAACTAAACCAGAGAAATGTACATACATTTATTAATGGAAAAGTTGAGTTTACATAATGAAAATACAAAGTTTAGTAATTTGGATAGCTTTTGGATTAGTTGTAATAATAATGCTAACATGTAATATCAATCCTGTAGTACAGAATCAAGCTACTGATTTCAAATATACTATTGAATCAGTAAAAGATAGAGTAGATGATAGACTATACGTATTAGGATTCATTACTAATGGTACAGATAAAGATATAACAGTTACTCCTACTGTAGGTGTATACCAAGATAAAGAAGCAACTCGACTCATAAAAAAATATACTGGAGTACTATCAAAAGAAAATGTATTAACTCCTAATTCTATATATCTATTTAGTGCAGATCAACCAAGAAATCCATCTATATTATTATCAGGAGAATCAATTTCTCACTTAACAATTACTGATCCTATATTTATACTAGTACCAGATAAAAACGATATCTTCTGGTATTTCTGGTGGGAGAGTCCAAGCATAACAATAGCTCCCAAGTTGATTGCAGCACAACAAGACACCGTGATCACAATCATAGATCACTTGAGGTAACGTGACAATATTAGCAATAGATCCATCATCAAGAAACTTAGGCTGGGCAATAGTACAAGAAGCAGCCGTCCTTGATGCAGGTTTAATTCAAAGTGATCAACAAGATAAAGGATTTAGATCACTCGATATGATGGAAACGTTTCTTCCTATGTTTGAAAAAGCAATGGAACTAGACGTAGAAGTAGTAGTAATAGAAGAGTACGTATCTAAATCTAGATTTGGTACGGATGCAGTTAAAGGTATCATCGGCGTTATACAATACATCATAGCATTAAAAGGTTTTAAAGCTACATTCATACATCCCTCTTCAGTTAAACTACTAGTAGCAGGTCATGGAAGAGCAGAGAAACACGAAGTAGCAGCAGCGGTATACAGAGAGTATCCCTTCTCTTCACAACAGTACACAGATAATAATATAACTGATGCAATTGCAATAGGTATAGCTGGCTTCAGAAAAATAGCAGAAGAACAAAAAGATGTAGAGAAAGTAATGGAACTAGCAGAGACTAACAATGGTAAACTGTCTTCAACTATTATTTATAGATCGAAATTAGTAAAGACTAAGAAAGAAGCAGGATACATGTTAGCTATACTACGATCAAGATTTGAAATAGAAGACTTTAAAAACAAAACAATCTTTAAATTACCGTGGCAAGATAAAGAATGAAAGGATTAATATGACTTACACTGATATAGTACAAAAAACAGTAGAAGATTTAACTAAAATTTATAGTTTAACTAATAATATAAATGATAGATTAGTTAAAGCTGAACAAGCAGAACAGGTACAATTTCCATATGTTCAAAGACCATGGAATCAGATCAATATACATGAGAAGATAGTCGATATAAAATATAGATATGCGTTACTTCAAGTAGATAAGTATGCTCCTGGATTATCTGCAAGTGCAATACATATATTAGTAACTGTTATGCCTAATGCAATACAAACTGAACTAAATAAACTTATAAAAAGTAATCAACAGTATGCATTTAACGAAATGGTAGACGAAGCAAGAAGAGCAGTAGGATCTGATCCAATTCATGTTGGAGATAAATTAATATTTCAAGTAAGTAGGAAGCATAGTTATGGTAATGTAATAGAAAAGATACAAAATATAGGAAGATTATTAAATGTTTGTATGAATAGATGTAATCCAGTTACTGCAAACCATGCATTTCTTGAATACATGGATGCTGGTACCGTCCATCAAGAGAAAGAATTTCCAGGTACTGAAGTACATAAGATTAAACTATTCCACAATGGTAAACTTAAGATATGGCTATACAAGTTTGAGACACTAGAATTTATTGGTAAGCTGATTAGAGAAGAGAACAAGGATGAAGAATTCTTACTAACGGATGGTACCATTCTTAAATGCCCTTAATAGAACAGGCCAATGGGTCTTTTACTTTTGTTAGGACAAAGCCCATCAAATCATTACTACCTACGCACGGATACCAAACTGAAGAAGGTTGGTTACCAGCAACGCCTGCACATATAGAAAAGCTAGAGCGACTTGCTCAAAGTAGTTATACTACAGATGAGTGCAGAATAATAGTAAAGACTGCTCTATCATCACTTAATTTAACTCGTGCTAGAGCACGAGAAACTATAATGACATGTAAGAGTGACTGGGAGTTATTCTTCATAGACATAAAGAAGGTGGAAAATGGAACTGCTTCCGGCAACTATTGATAAGTATATAAAGGATAGCGCAATTAATTGTATAGTATGCGGTTCTATGAATGGTGAAGCAAGAAATGATGAATCCAATTTAATAGAAACTATTGCATGTCTTGATTGTGGATCAACATGGGAAAATCATTTAAGTATTACATCTATATCGCATCTGAATATCCCGTCCGATAAGATAATTTATATTAAAGGTGATGCAACTAAACTTCCCTTCGAACCTGCTATGATAGCTCATATAGTTAACGATCAAGGTGGCTGGGGAGCAGGCTTCTCTGGAGCATTAACAAAACAATTTGGTAGTGGACCTAAAGATCATTATAAAAAGATACAAAGAGAACAAGCTAGTCAAGGAAGAAGACATGGATACTGTGCACTATACAAAGGACCAGGTCCAATTATAATGCACATGTTTGCACAAAGAGGTTATGCATCTACAGATAACCCTCATCCATTAAATCTAGATGATCTGAATACTTGTCTCGGCATCCTATATAGAAGTGCAGTCGAAAGAGAACTCACCGTACACATGCCTAGAATAGGTACAGGATATGGTGGTGGTACATGGGATGAAGTTGAATCTCTTATCAATAAACATAGAGGAACTGTTACTACATTTGTATACAGTCTATAGGAGTAAATATGTTAGAAGAACTTGAAACAATAGTCAAAGGTACAATTGAAGAAATAGGATACGATGAAGATAATGATTTATACTGTCTTATTATACGTAAAGATGGAATAATGTATAATGCATGGATTGTATCTGATGCGGAAGGTAATGGTCCAGGTGCACTAATCATAGAGGAAGACTAATGTTTAACTGGTTATATAAACATACAAAAAGATATAATGAACACGAAACATTAAGAAAATATACTTTAGAAGTAGTAGAACGACTCGACGAATTAAAAGAAATCATTGAGAGTAGTAGTAATAAGTTTGATGAAATAAATAAAGAACTTTTAAAAAGAATACACGAAGTAGCGGATTTACAACTAAAAGTAAGAGATCAAACTACAGCAGATGAATTATTTGATATAATGATACGCAATAAGTCTCAAGATACAATAGACTATCGTATGTATTTAATAAAAAATACATTCAGAACTAGATACTTACGTAATGTACATAGGATGTTAGAAATATTAGATAATTATAAAGAGGAAGATAAATGAAAAACTTTAGTATCACTGACATGAGAGAAATTCTAACAATAGGACAGGAGTGGCAAGATTATAACTTCGGACATGTAGAGAATTGGAAGCCAGCTACTGGACTCATTGAAGAAGTAGGTGAACTTGCTCATGCTATCTTAAAGAAAGCACAGAAGATACGTAGCTATTCTAATCCAGCTAATGATGGTACAGAGTTTGCACTATTAGATGCTATAGCAGATGCAGTAATATATCTTGGACAATATTGTGCACAAGAAGGATTAGTATTCCCTGAAAAATATACTATAGTTAGAGAAGATATCGAATTTAGTATGCAAGGCTACACAGAAGAATATCAATTGTTATTCAGAGCTCTTACAGAAGCAGGTGGATTAGTTAACCCCGACATATATGAAACTCCACCTCTCAGACAAACTAGAGTTAATTGTATACTAACAATGCTTGCTACTATTTCACATTTACATGGTGAAAATATTGAAGAGCTTGTAGTTAAGGTATGGAATAATACAGTAGGACCAAGAGATTGGAAGAACTATCCAGCTACAGGTAGACCTCCCCAAGAAGAAGTAAATGGTTTCTATACATTTGATATGACTATGGGTGGTTACGGTGATACAGCAGAAGATGCATGGGATAATGCATTAGAAGGACTTTGTAATGAACCAGGGCCTCCACCAGATTGGACGGTAGAACCTGATGAAGAATGAAATTTAATAAAAGAGAAATATCAGATAGTAATACAAGAATAGAAAGGAAACTAAATGATTTATCCAATATTATATAAAGAAACTTCTACAGGTAAAACTCAAACTTGGCAAGTAGAAATAGAAGATGGCAAGACTAGAACTATCTCTGGTCAACTAGACGGACTAAAAGTTACATCTAGTTGGAAAGAATGCAAGCCTAAGAACATAGGTAAAGCTAATGAGACTACGCCTCAACAGCAGGCAGAATTAGAAACTGATGCAAAGTATATAAAGAAACAAGAACAAGGTAGATATCACACATCTATAGATGAGATAGGACAGGAATCATATGTATCTCCTATGCTTGCAAAGAACTATAAAGATAGACCTTGTACTCAAGGAGACTTCAATAGTGGCAAAGTAATTAGTCAACCTAAACTTGATGGTATGAGATGCATAGTAACTAAAGATGGAATGACATCAAGAAACGGGAAACCTATACTTAGTTGTCCTCATATTATGGAAGCATATGCTACTATATTTGAACACTATCCTGATGCTATCTTTGATGGGGAACTCTATACTGACAAACTAAAGAATGATTTTGATTCATTAATGTCTCTTGTTAAAAGAGAAAAAGTAAAACCCAAAGACTTAGTAAGAAGTAAAGCACTCGTACAACATTGGGTCTACGATCTTGTAGATAAAAGTAAACCATTCATAGATAGAATTCTAGAAGCTAAACTTATGATATCTCCATATATAGATGGTATCAATAAATTAGAACTTATTCCTAAATCTAGTTCACATACGTCACCCTATATACTATTGGTTCCTACATCCAAAGTAAGAGATCAAGATCATATGGATGGAATTTATGCTGGATACCTTGAAGCAGGTATGGAAGGTCAGATGATACGCTATGCCGATAGTCCTTATAAAATTAATGGACGTAGCCCTGACCTGTTGAAGCGAAAAGAATTTCTTGATGATGAATTTAAAATAATTAGATTCGAAGAAGGTGAAGGCAATTGGAGCAGATGTGCAAAGAAAGCATACTTTAAAATTAATGGAGAAGAATTCAAAGCAGGTATTAAAGGTACACAAGAATATACTAAAGATCTCTTAGAGAATCAAGACCAATACATAGGCAGAGAAGCTACCGTAAGATATCAAAATCTTACGCCTAAAGGTACTCCTAGGTTTGGCGTGGTTCACCATATTTATGAAGGAAAACGAGATGAATAATTTAAATCATAAATATAATATAAATGACACTGTTAGATATAAAGGAGATATTTATAGAATATATGCACAATATAATAAAGTAGAGATATTCCACAATAATAACAAACTCACTACTATATTATACAAAATAATGACACTTCATCCAGATGAAACCGGATCACATCTTTGTATATCAAATGTATTAGAAAAAGAAATAGACCAACAAAGCGTTTCAATATGTTTCACATTTGGTGAAGAGGTAGTAGAAATAAATTAATTCTGAGTAATGCAACACAATAAAAATAAATGGAACTTTTAGAGACTTGGGTATAATATAATGCGAACAATAGATAAAACGATTATATTATACCCAAGTTCAGGCCATCCGTAAGGAGCCTACCTATCTATCTATAGGACTCAGAACTTGGGTATTTTTTTATTTGATAAAATAATGTTAGAAGAGTTATGATATGAGAAATCTAACTTAATATTACTATGTAAAGATTGTCATAGCTTTGTACATTCAAAAAGAAATGTGCACTTAGATTATATAGCTTCGCCTATATAGGGAGATATTGAAAAATTGAGAATATTAATAATTTCAGATTCTTATTTTATTCACACTGGATTTGCAAACCAGGCAAGAAGAATTGCTAATCATTTAGCTGAGAATCATACAGTAGGTTACCTGGGATGGTTCGCTGAATACAGAAACATCCAAGAGTACATACCTACTAAGGTAGTGCACTACTCTACTACTAAAGACTACGCTAGTGGAGAGAAAGCAATAGAAAGAATGACTCCTAATGGTGAAGTAGAATTCTTCCATATAGAAAATGATGTAGTAAAAGGAGTAGGACCTACACCCAAAGAACCAAATGGTAGAGTAGTAGGACATGATAAATATGCTGTTGCTTCCTTTGATTGGATATGTGGAGACTTTAAACCAGACATTGTACTCACCATTGGTGACATATGGATGGTAGAACCCTATACTAGAAGTAGATTCAGAAAGTCATTTACTTTGTGTAATTATATTCCTGTAGATGGTGGACCGTGGCCAGCTTACACATCTCAAAGTGCTAACATATTAGATCCAGCTATGAATGATAGTAACTGGAAACAGGGTCTAGATAAAGCAGATAAAATTATAGGTTACACTCACTACGGTAAGAAGGTTATCAATGATCTATTAGAAGCTGATAGATGCGTTGATGTTATACCTCATGGATTTGATCCAACTAATCTATATCCTGCAAAGGATAAGATTGCTACGAGGAGAGAATACTTTGGTAGAGATACCATTAAGACTATTAGTGGTGTTCATCCAGAGGTTGGGGACGACGACGTGGTAGTAGGTCTCATTAGTAGAAACCAACCGCGTAAATGTCACCCAGCTCTCTTCGAAGCATTCTCTAAATATGCAAATAATAACATGTGGATCTACATTCATGCAGGTATTAAAGATTGTGGATGGAACCTAGAAGACATAGCTAATAGATTTGGTATAGCTGATAGAGTTATATATAATGAAGCTATTCAAATTGGTGCTGGTCTTCCTGACTCTGAGATGTGGATGGTATATAACTCTTGTACTTACACTACTTTACCGGCCAAAGGTGAAGGGTGGGGACTTAGTTTACTTGAAACAATGGCTTGCGGTATCCCAGCTTCAGCATCTAAATACTCAGGACATGGTTCTGATGGAGGATGGGCAGTAGGTGCATTCGAACCTATAGCAATCAAAGCATACGATTGTGAACCTATCACTGGAATTATGAGAGCTATCGTAGATATAGATGACTATGTAGATTCTTTTAAAAGAATGGCTGACTCAGGTAGACATGCACAATTAGTAAAAAAAGGAAAAAATCTTAGTAAGAATTTAACATGGGATGTAGTACTACCTAAGTGGTCAACATTCATAGATAAACTTAAAGTAGAGAACGAAGCATATCCTACAAGAGAAGAACAAACACAGAAAGAAAAAGAGACAGTACACATAGGGTGTGCATATCCACCTGATGCAAGACCTATGCTATCAGTTATAATGCCTGTATCTATGAGTAATCTACCTAACTATCATCAAGTAATCCTTCAGAGTATTAGAGGTATAGAAAATCAACAGTACGGACCCATAGAATTGATTCTAGTGGACAATCTTGCCTTCGGTCAACCTATGACTGATATGATGACTGGTATTGGTCACAAGGTACTCAGATGGCCTCACAAGTATCATGCAGCTAAAGTATTGAACTTAGCAGTACAGCATACAGTAGGAGAATATCTATTCTTCACTCACTCTGATGTATGTATGGACCCCGATGCATTACTTCATATGATGAATGCAACAATACTTCAACGAGATGTAGGTGTTGTAGGAGGCATATTAATAACAGAAGACAAGAAGATATCTTCTTCTGGTTATGCTCGAACTGAAATGGATGAAGTAGTAAACTTTCGCCAAGAGATAAAGGGTACTCAAGTTGTCGAAGGTGTATCTGATGCAGCAATGCTTATCAAGAAAGAACATTTCATTGAAGCTGGCGGATTCAACGAACAATATAAAATAGCTAATCATAATATAGACTTATGTCTAAGATTAAGAGACAAGGGTTTATTATCTTATACATGTTCTGCTGCTCATGCTTTACACTATGGAGGAATGTCGCATCTATACAAGCCTGTATCTATGATACTATGGGATAGAAAGATCTTTATGGACAATCACATAGTAGATAAAGGAGCTAAAGTTTATAACCGCATCTAAAAATGGAGAATATTAAATGAAAACAATGGTATATGTAGCAGGACCTTACAACAATGATGATAGAAATATTGTTGATGAGAACATAGGTAGAGCAAGAGAAGTAGCAATTTCGTTAGTAGAAGTAGGATACGGAGTTATAGTACCTCACCTTAATACTTATAAATTTGAAGAGAGATGCGATCAAGCTCACTATGAAGACTTTCAACAAATGTATCTTAAGCTTATGATTAAAGCTAGTGATGCAGTACTATTCCTTCCTGGATGGGAAAATAGTAAAGGTTGTCAAATGGAGAAGATTGTAGCTGATGCAATTGAACTTCCTAACTTTACTAATGTTAAACAGTTGACTGATGCGTTCCCTCTTAGTATATTACCTAAGAATATGATAGATGAAATATCTGTATAGATTGGAGGTACAATGAGAATACTATTACAAAAACTTAATTCATTTGGAGATTGCGTATCATGTACTCCTATTCCGCGTGCACTTAAAGATAAACATCCGGGTTGTCATATAACTATGCTTACATCTGAAGATTATGTAGATGTATTTAGTGAAAATCCTTACATAGATGTAATTAAGGTGACTCCTTCTGTGCATGCTCATGGTGGACATATAACTACAGCATATGATTCCTATCTTGCACGAGAACTTTCAACTAATATAGATGACTATGATGTTTTGTATTCATTGAATACATTAACGTTCTGGGGTGAGTATAGAAGAACTGGCGTGAGTCTTGCAGATCACTATGCTGCAATGGCTGAAGTATATCCTCTTGGAGATAGAAAGTATGAGGTATACTTAAGAGGAGACGAAGAGAAAATATTCACTGAATTATATCCTGATATACCTTTCGATGGAAAGTTCATAACTCTACATGGAGCAGCAGGCTGGGACTTGAAAGCATTTCCTTGGTTTAAATGGATCGATATATTCAAGTACGTAATGCCTACTTTAGACTGTCCTATTGTATTTATAGGCTCAGATGACTCAATAGTTCCGGAACATATACTAAAAGAACTTAAAGATTATACTGTACATCAAGCAATTAACTTACCTATAAAGACACAGAAGTGGATTATAGATAAAGCTTACATGTACATTGGTCCTGATAGTGGTCCTATGCATCTTGCTGGTGCTACTAGTACTCCTATCATGTCATACTTTGCTGGTACATCTCAGTTCGTAGCCCCACCACGTAGTGAGAAATTTGTAACAGTACAAAGTGATGCAAGTTGTGGTGTACCTTGTGGCATTCCAGTGTGTGAAACGCATGAGTTATGTGCAAAACTTATTGAACCATATCATGTAGCTCAAGGAATAACAAGACTCGATGAAGCTATTAAGAATGATGAAGAGTGCACTGAACACTATAGAGGTTTAAATAAAACTGTTCATTACTTTCATAAATGGGAACACATTAGTATAGACATTGAACAACCACAACTAGGCGAATGGGTCAACGAAGCTACTATGTTAGATCCAAATTGGAAAATAGAACGATAGTAAAACTTAAAATAAATAACATTGTAATATCTAAACCATTAAAAAGCATGAGTAAGTATCATATAATGGTAAGTACTGATGGGGTTAATTATAGAAGAGTATGTAATACGACTATCTACGATAGTATAGGTGAAGTCGTTAAGTATATAGATCCTGAAAATCTTTGTAAATCATGTCACTATAAAATAGATAATGCTGATGGATATGATTTAGTAAATGTAAAAGTTAAGGATATAGAATAATGCAAGCTAAAAATTTAACTATACGATGCGATCATTGCGGTAGATTTATTTTATCTAATGTAAATAATGTAGTTCCAGCTTGTGAACATTGTAACTTTTCTAAACATGATAAACTAGGTTGGATTCCAAAATCACCTCAGGAGGTAATATGAACAAGTGGTTCTCGCTCGGAATAGTATTAAATGAGGAGACTTATATTGAGTATACTCTTAAGAGTATCTATGATTTCTTCGAACAAATAATTATAGTAGAAGGAGCAACGCAGTTTGCTCTCGATGTATCTCCTGAAGGTCTCTCTACTGATAGAACAGCCGAGATAATTAGAGACTTTCCTGATCCAGAGAACAAGATAGTCTTTAGACAAGTAGGTTGGGTGCCTAGTAAAAGAGAACTACGTAACATGGCTCTTAGAATGGCTAACATAAATCAAGGTGACTGTTTCATGATTCAAGATTATGATGAAGTATGGAAGCCTGAAGACTATGTAGCTATTGATAATCATTTTAAAGATCCGCAGTTACACTATCTCTTTACTAATTTCGTACAGGTCTTCGGAGACTTCCAACACATGGAAGATACTGATGCAAGAAAACAAACTAAAGATCCTCTAACTACTAGAACGGATGATACTGTAGCTAGAGCACGTAGTCCGGAAAGAGCAGTTAGATTCTTTCCAGGTATGAATTTCATTTCACATGTAAATGTAAGTGATGTATTCAATAGATTTGTTTACGAACATCCATTATACAAACAACATAGAGTAAAGGATTTCTCTATAGGTTTCTGGCACTATGGATACGTGCATCCTCTAGACAGAGTAGTAACCAAGAGAGCTTACTATGCTAGACAAGATAGACAAGAGGATAATAATCCTATTAGTTTAATGCAAAATGTCCTAGGTGAATGGCATACTAACTATTGTAGAACAGGTAAAGATAAGATCATTGTTCCTATTACTATGGAGCATCCTGAAATTATGAAGAGTCACCCCTACTATGGTAAAGACTTACAAGAAGTAACTGATCCTGAAGGCGTATGGGGAAACTTAAATGATCAAGAATTCCTACAGAGAGCAGTGCAACTGTGCAACAAAGCTACAGCAAGCCAGTGTCCTGAAAATATAATAAAATTAACTGTCGCAGCACAAACAGATAGCAACGTATACAGGAAACCTAATGAATAAAACATTTGAATAATCGTTTATTTAATTCGAGGTAATATGATTCATCTTACAGAGGGTAACTATCAACACGGTATAAAACCTTAAGAACAGCACGCTTCAAGACCAATAAAACCTCCACCGAGTCCTCGTACTCACGAATAAGGTAATAGAATGGATATAACTGCATGCGCAATAGTAAAGAATGAAGAAGCTCTTCTTAATCCGTGGATAGAACACATACTTAATCTACCTCAATTTAAAGAAGTAGTTATAGTTGATACTGGATCAACAGATAGATCAGTAGAGATAGTAGACGAATGGATAAACAATAAGAGACCAGTACACTTACATCATTTTGAATGGAATAATAGTTTCGCAGAAGCTAGGAACTATTGTCTTAATAAAGCAAAAGATCATGGTTCAGAATGGTGCATGATGTTTGACATAGATGAATTCTTTAATGCTAATGCAGAACTATCATTTGCAGCATTAGAAGAGATGATAGCTGGTGGTTCAATTACAGCAGATGTTATTCAATTTCTTCATGTAAAATATTATAAGTTCGATCAAATGTATTTTAGAACTCCACCTAATAAAACTACATATAAAGATGGATGGATACATTATTCTGATGACAAAGCTACTATGAGATTATTCAAAAAAAATTGTATCATTAAATTTGGATCAGACTTACATGAGTATCCAATATATATGTCGGATACTAAAACTGAACTCTTTTCTTTAGGTAAAACTACTAAAATAAGAGAACAACTTTTATATATGGATTTCTTTATGATTCATTATGATCTTGCTAAATTATATTTACAAGCAGAAAGAAACGAAACATCTTTAGATTTTGAAATAGGTAACAAACGATTAGTATATAGAAAGATAAAAGCAGCAGAAACAAATGGTAAGAACTATACTCCTAGTTGGGCTAACCATATAGATCCAGAAAGTGATCTAGGCAAGAGATCCATAGAACAATTAGGGGAAGATCAATACATACAATCTATTAAAGTAGACGGACATATATTTCCTGTATTAGAAGCAAATACATATGATATTAATTGTAAGTCATTAAAGGATTATTTAAAATGTCGAAATGTTACATCCAATTAGCTGGTGGTATAGGTAACGTTATACAAACTGTACCATTTATATATGAGTGTCGCAAATATTATGACGAAGTATATGGTGTATATACTAGACAAGACTTCACTGCTAATCTATTCAATGCTATATTTCCATTAATAAAGGATCTATTCGATGATATATTCGATATGTATCCTGCTAAGGATGGAGTATATTATAGTACTCCAATAGAACAACCCGCACGTAGTACGTTTACTACTTGGGATGAACCAGAGCATGCTAAATGGTTCACCGTTCATAACATACCTAAACCTTCCATATACAATACAACTTTAAATTGGAACAGCAATCTAAATACAGGACACGATGTAATATTATGGGCTGGTTGTAAACCAATATGGAAATCAAAGAGATGGCACCACTGGGCAAATCTAACTCTTCAAATGGCACATCTAAATATTGGTGTGGTAGGATTGCCGGGAGAAGGAAATTTTACTATAACTAAAAATATGACGGACTATAGAGGAAAGATATCTTTAGAGGATACTGCATACCTTATTGGAAATTCTGCATGGTACGTAGGTAATGAAGGAGGAGTATCTCATCTAGCTGCTGCAACTGGAGCTAGAACATATATAATATATGGTGCCTCTGATCCTGTAAAGAATACACCACCTCATAGAAAAGGATTATATAGAATAGCACTTAACTTACCATGTCAACCTTGTCAGTTCACACCTGATAGAGGATTTACTGCTGGAGAAGGATGTCCTGAATTAAATTGTTTAAAAGACTTGACAGCACGTATAGTTTATAGTTATATTAATAAATCATTAGAACACTATTCCAGGATTTGATATGCATAAATACAAAGTAGAAGTAACTAGAACAGGATACGCAAGAGCTTTTGTTGAAGTTCTTGCTAACAATTCAGATGAAGCATTAGAGGCAGCTATAAATGAAGCTGCTGATATAGACTTCAGCGAGTATGATAATGAAAAGAATGCAGAATTAGGTAATGTCACTAAACTCTAAGGAGCAATGAATGAGCGATACCAAGTTACTAGCTAGTAAGATGGAGAATTTTTTACTTAAAAAAGGTTGGGATTCTTTCTCTAAGAAACAAATGTATAACGTAGCTAGAAAATGGAAGGGTATGCCGTTAACTGATGAAATAACTAAAGCACTCGACTCAATGGTTAAAGCTGGATTAGTTAATATTATAGATTCTACAGCAGGTAAGAACCCTATATATTCTGTAGGTTCTGGAATATTTGTAGCTGAAGATGAAGAACTCGAAGAAGAAGTAGAAATTACTACCGATCTTGAGGATAAAATTCAAACTTATAGAAATGGCGTAGGAGAACTATTAAGAAAGAGTAAGAAGCCATTAAGCCTTGATGATATATGTTTTAAGATGAAAAACTCCAATGAGATATATGCATACAGAGCTATAGTAGCACTCAGAAAACGTGGGTATCCTATAGTAGAAGTACAACCAGGTCTGTGGCATTACTCAACTGGACTCATTACTCCTCGTACGTTTGAAATTAAGAAGAGTGGTAAGTGGTTCAAGTTTGCATTGGTTAGTGATACTCATGGTGGATCTAAGCATGCACAAGAAGAATCATTACATGCATTCTACGATGAATGCAAAGCAGTAGATATTAATACCGTAGTACATGGTGGAGATATTACACACGGTTTACATGTATATTCTGGACAAAGCATGGATCTTAAAGCTAATGTTGGTTATAGTTATGAAGATCAAACTAGATATGTTATAGATACCTATCCTAAAAGGGAAGGTATAAGTACATATTTCATCTGTGGAAATCATGATGAAGATGCTGTAAAGAATTCCAGTGCAGATCCCGGACTTAGAATAGCTACAGAGCGGGATGATATGGAATACTTAGGTATGTATACTGGTAACGTACACTATGGTGGAGTTAGAATTCTATTAACTCATGGCGGTGGATCATTAGGTGTATCTAAGAGTAACAAGTTACAAAAGCTTATAGATAGTGTACCAAGAGGACATCAAACTCCTCATGTAGCTGCACTAGGACATTATCATCAGTTCTGTATGGTTCCATCTTACAGTGGTATAGATGCGTTCTTACCAGGTGGATTCGAAGGTAAGAATAACTTACTTAAAAGAATGTCTATTCATCCTGAAGTTGGAGCATGGATACTTGAGTACAGAATTGAAGATGATAAAATAATGGACGCAACATACAGAAGACCTACATATTCACTGGATGATAGTCCTTCGACTCCATCTATCGCTGCTGACGGAAGTACATATATTCCTAGGTACGGCAACCCTACAACTCGTATTATTGAAGTAGAAGACTAATTATAAAGGATTGTAAGATGAAATTGATCGAAGCTCTTAAAGAAACTAAAGATTTAGAACGACAAGTAGCAAGTCTCAATACAAAGATTGGCACACATTGTGCACTATTATCTAACGAAGGACCGGAGTACGGTAATGATCAAGCGAATACGGTGCGTCAATGGATACAAGGAGCACATGATAGAATTAAGAGAATAGAGTTTCTCAGACTTTCTATTAACCATACCAATATGGTCACTCCAGTCACGATAGAACTGGGTGGTAAGCCAGTAGTTAAGTCTATAGCTGCATGGATTCTCAGACGAAGAGAACTTGCTCAAATGGAACTTAGAGTATGGTCCAATGTAAATGATAGAAGGCTCAGACCAACGCAAATCCAAACATCTACAGGAGAGAAGGTAGATGTCACTGTTGTGAGATACTTTTCGTCCACAGAAAGAGATGATAACATAGAGATGTTTACATCTGAGCCATCTATTGTTGATGGTAGATTAGAAATTGTGAATGCACTTACAGATTTAATAGATGTACCAAATGTAATATAATAGATCTATCCAACGTGCGGAGATAAAAATCGGCAAACTGGAAGAGGTTCCCTATAAACCTTGAGTATAGGATATAAATGAGACCCTGTAAAGGTCATAGCTCACGTTCATACCGTGAAAAAACTTTAAAGGCTCAAGGATAACGTATCAAGGTATCAAGGATTAAGTCGCATTGACGTTCACACTGATATGCGTAGCGGCTAAGGGAGCAAGTGGAATGGGTAAAGGATTATGGGTGAGGTGATTATACCTAAGACCCCAAAGGACCTGAGGAAAGTTATGCTTCTTTTAGTTGCATCCGAAACTTCTCAGGCTTCCCACACGGATGGATAAATATAATATGGGAGTATCGTCGAACGTAGGTTGCGACAGTATATAAGTTGATCGCTATATATGTGAGCTAAAACTCTCTCTACTCCTGCCAATTTTAAAGGATAAAAATGAAACGCATTAATGATATACCAATTTGGGGTGACCATATAAAGATTAAAGGAATTAATTATGAGAGTGGAACCAATTACAGATAAGTTAAGTCTAACTAATGATGGAAAATTAGAATTAGTTTATTTTGGTGTAGGTACTATGTTCACCGAATCATTAGGACATACGAATTTTGTTCTGATTAAAGGCGATACACATATTGTAGTTGACTTTGGTAGAACTGCTCCGGAACAATGGAAAAACCTTACAGGTTTACCTATTACTGATATTGAAACTATCTTACCTACTCACTCACACAGTGATCACATAGGTGGATTGGAACAATTAGCATTTGCTAATAGATATATTGGTCAACCATTTATGGGTAAAAATAAATTAGATATGATTATAACTCCAGAGTATGAACGAATACTGTGGGACTATAGTATGAGAGGCGGACTTGCCTACAGTGAAGCAGGTATTTTAAATCTTAGAGACTTCTTCAATGTAACATTTCCCAAATGGTATACCTATGCGCCAAGAGAAACGTGGACTATCAATTATAAAGGTATTGATATAGAATTGTTTCGTACTAATCATGTACCTGATGCTGCTCCAGAATGGCAAGAGGCATTCATTTCTTATGGTATGGTAGTAGATAATCATGTATTTATATCTGTAGATACTAAGTTTGATAAGAACCTTGTTGAATCGTACGCACCTAAAGTTGAACACATGTTTCATGATGTGCAATTCTTTCCTGGTGCAGTACATGCTCCATTAGAGGATTTATGTACATTTGATACAAGAATCAAAAATAAGATGTATTTGATGCACTATGCCGACAATTTTGAAGAGCATACTAAAACAATTCAAGAACAAAACTTTGCTGGATGGACTCAGAGCGGAGTGAGGTATATCTTTGATTGATGAAATATGCGGCATGTGTTATAGTCAAGTAGCAACTAAGAAAATAGAAGAAGTTATATTTAATGATGATCCAATGCGTAATAGACATCCTCATACTCAACATATATGTACGGATTGTTTTAGAATAGTAATGAATCATAAAGATAGTACAACTTTCAGTTCAGCAGTAGACGAACCTATGCCTACT
>Ga0114999_10001192_pt1 | contig 36472 bp, 38 predicted proteins | sample ArcticOcean_MG_C_3_FD_89820 | JGI IMG/M metagenome (GOLD analysis project Ga0114999, IMG submission 89820) | Marine microbial communities from western Arctic Ocean - ArcticOcean_MG_CB8_126 | ecosystem: Environmental > Aquatic > Marine > Oceanic | place: Arctic Ocean: Canada Basin | collected...
GAACCCCGGCAGCGACGAGGACGACGCCCTGCTGCCGACCGTCATCGCCATCCACGGCCACGGCGCCCACAGCCAGGACCTGCTCGGCCTCGCCCCGTTCCTAGCCAACGGCCGCCTGCTCGTCATCGCCCCCGAGGCCGAGTTCATGCTCCAGCCCGGTATGCCCAGCTACACCTGGTTCGAACCGACTGGCCCCGATCTCCAGCGCACCCCCGAAGAGTTCGAGCGCGTCACCACCCGCGTCTCCGACTTCATCTCGCAGGCCCTCGCACGCTACGGCGGTGACCCGGATCACACAGTGATCCTCGGCTTCAGCCAAGGCGGCTCGCTCGCCTACCGGATCGGCCTCGGTGACCCCGCTCGCTTCGCGGGCGTCGCCGCGCTAAGCACGTGGCTCCCCGACGAGGCCGGGAACGAAGCTGATGCTGGTGCCGTGCTGGCCGCGCTTCCGGTGCTCGTCCAGCACGGCACCAGCGACCCGGCTGTCGATATCGAACGCGGACAAGACTCGCGCGACCGGCTGCAGACACTCGGTGTCCAGCTTGAGTACCAGGAGTACGACATGCAGCATCAGATCAGCGCCGAGAGTCTGACCGACCTCTCTGCCTGGCTGGAGCGTGTCCTCGTGCTCCCAGCCCTGCTGCCCAACGAGTAGCCCCGCACAGTCGAGAAGCTTGCGAATGACCACCACCGCCCCCGACTACCTCAACGAGATGTGCGCCTGCGTCGAGGCGATCGAGCTCAACCCGCCCGCTTACGTCACGCCCGGTCGAGCTCAACGGCGTGAACTTCCACTACCTCGATTGGGGGGACGAGCATCTCCCCCACCTCGTGCTGCTACACGGCGGCAGTCTAACCGCCCACACATGGGACATGGCCTCGCTACTGCTCCGCGACCGCTACCACGTCGTCTCGCTGGATCAGCGCGGCCACGGCGACACCGCCTGGACACCTGACGACCAGCTCGACCGTGACAACGGCGACCTGCTGCTCGAGGAAACCCACGCGTTCATCGAGCAGCTCGGCTACGACCACCTAACGCTCGCGGGCATGTCGATGGGCAGGATGAACTCGATCCGCTACGCCGCCGCGCACCCTGAGCGCCTCGATGCGTTGATCGTGATCGACATAGCGCCGATGATCATGAGCGTCGGCCTCGTCGAGATGGAGCAGTTTCGCCAGGACACGGAAACGATGTCCCGCTTCGAGGGCTTCCTCGATCGAGCGATCTACTTCAACCCGCAGCGCAAGCCGGACCACCTCCGTTACTCCCTCTTCCACTCGCTGAAGCAGGTCGACGACGGCTGGACATGGAAGCAGGACCATCGCCGCCTCGTCGTCCCGAAGGACATGGCGAAGGACGATCAGAAGCAGGCGCGTGAAGTCCGTTCCGAGGCACTCTGGAACGATGTGAAGGCGATCGAAACGCCGACGCTGCTGATGCGCGGCTCGATCAGCAAGATCCTGTCCGAGGAAGCAGCCAACGCCATGACCGAGGCGATGACCGACTGCACCCACGTCGTGATCGAGGGCGCGGGCCACTCCGTACAGGGCGACCAGCCCACCGCAATGGTCGCGGCGCTCGACGCGTACCTCGCGGAGCGCCTCGGAAGCTAAGCCGTCGACACGGCCTCCGGCGCCTCGGCGTCAACGATCCCGTCGGCGTGGAGCTGGGTGATCTCCTCGGTGCTGTAACCGAACTCCTCGAGGATCGCGTCAGTCTGCTCACCCATGAGCGGTGCCGGGCCGAGCGTCAGCGTCGAGCGGTGCATCTTCCACAACGAACCGTGTCGCAGCATGTCGCCCCACTTGCCATGAACCACCGGCGCGACGAGGCCGTTCTGATGCGCGTGCTCGTCGACCTCCCAGAACTCGGCTGCCGCCGGTCCGTCCGCGACCACGCACCCGAGGCCGAGCGTCGATAGCTCGTCTTCCCAGTACTGCGCAGTCTCCGAGGCAAAGAGCTCGCTGAGCAGCCGCGTGAGCAGCATCGCGTTCGCGCTGCGACCATCGCGGCTTGAGAACCGCTGGTCCTCCGCGAGGTCCGGACTGTCGATCTGCGCGCAGAAGAGCTGCCACTCTTTCTCCTGCATCATCTCGAGGTAGACCCAGCCTTCCTCACACTCGTAGAGCCGTGATAGCGGCCCGGTGCCGTAGAGGTCGGCGTCCGGCACGGCGCGTTCCGGCTTGCCGCGGTACTGCACGAAGTCGTCCCAGTTCGCGTAGGCATTGGCACCGAGCATGTCGAGCCAGATCCGCTGGCCACCCTGACCGGTACGCTGCGCGTACAGACCGAGCATCGCCGCGCTCATGATCACCATCGAGGTGTTCGGGTCCGGGTTCACCTCGTTCGCTCGCGAGAGGCGCCGCGAAATATCGCGGATCTCCTCGAGGCTCAGCTCGCCATCTTCGCTGGCTGGCGGGTAGCCCGCGCCAGCTTGGAACACGGCGCCGCCCATCGCGGCGCCCGGTACCGGGTGCGCGGAGGGTCGGTGTGCGCCGGGGCCGTTTCGTCCGTAACCATTCATCGCGAGGTAAACGATCTCCGGCCGGATCGCCTTCACCTGCTCGTAACCAAACCCGAGGCGCTCCGGCACGCCGGGCCGGAAGTTCGAGATGATCAGATCGGTCTGTTCGAGCAGCTTGTTGAGGATGCTCTGACCGACCTCGCTCTTGAGGTCGATCGAGATGCTCTCCTTGCCCGCATTGACGCGCATCGCGCCGACGCCACCGCCAAGCTGCCGGTACGGGTCGCCGCCGATCGGCTCAACCTTGATCACCCGCGCGCCGAGGTCGGCAAGCTGCGAGGCGCCCAGAGGCGCCGCGATGATCGAGGCGAACTCGAGCACAGTCAGCCCCGCGAGCGGTGCACCGTAGTCGTCCTGCGCGAGCACCGCGCCGCGCCAACGCTCGCGTTCCTCTTTCAACACGTCGAACGTGTGCTGCCCTGGCGCGGGGGCCGCACCACCCACCTCACCCGGCGTGTGCTCCATGTCCGCGAGCAGACCGATCTGGTCTGAGCGGCCGGAGTTCTCGTCTGCCTCGACCTGAACCTGTCCAAGCATTGCCTCGGTGATGGTGAGGTTCTCTTTGATCTGGATTCCGAGGCGCGGGTCCAGGACCTCGACCACGTGCCCATTCGCAGTGATGTCGGAGTCCTCGAGCGCCTGCTGCGTCGTCTGGAATTTGTGCGCAGCGATGTTGCCTAGCTCCGAAAAGTGAGACACCCACTCGTCAGCGGTTTTCTCCTGCATCCGCGTCAGTACGCGGTCGCGCACCTCCTCGAGCACCTCGGGCTCCCATAGCGCGGGTGAGCCTGTGGTGCGCTCATCGACGAGGATCTCGTGCAGCTCTGCGCCCGCTAGGAAGCTATCGAACTGCTGGCGCAGCAGGTTGCCAAGCTGCATCCACTCCCCGCCTTTGGTCAGCACCGGCTGGTACTGGATCGTCGGCATCCGCTGCGCGACCAGCGGGTCGTCGCTGAACTGCTCCGGGTCGACGTGCGCGAGCTGCCGCCAAATGAACCCACCCTGCTCGTAGGGCAGCATCCCCCGCAGCATGCTCGTTTCGATGTACTGACCGATACCAACGCGCTCGCGCGCCACAAGCCCGGCGAGCGCGCCAGTGACTGCGGCCTGCGCCGCCGCGTGCGACGCGACCTGCACCGAGGCGTATTGCGGTCCCTCGCGCTGGGCGATCCCCGCCATGTTCTGCATCCGGCCAGTCTTCGCCGCGACCACACCCTCGTAGCCAGGAAACCCGACGTACGGCCCGTAGCTCTCGAAACCGGAGATCTGGACGTAAACGATCCCGCTGTTGCGGGACGCCAGCACGTCGTAGTCACACCCCAGGTCCACCGCGGCGTGGGCGCGAAAGCTACTGACCACAACGTCGGCGGTCTCAGTCAGTTGATAGAGCCGCTCTTGCTCCACCTTGCGATGGAGATCGAGCTCGACCGAGCGCTTCCCCCGCAGCCACATCGGCGCAGTGCCCATGAAGCGGAACGGGTCACCGCCCGGGCGTTCGATCTTGATCACGTCGGCACCGAAGTCCGACATCACCATCGTCGCCATCCCACCAACGGGCCCGCTTGATAGATCGATGACCCGCAGGCCGCTCAGAGGTCCAGCCACGACGATGCTCCCTCGCTCGCCTCAGCATCCTATGTCGCGTTCGCCCCGCGTCACAGCGCCCCCGATGCCGTCTCCGTCGCGGACTACCGAGCCGCGATCGGCACCGTCCCCGTCACGTCGTCGCGCTCCAACTCCGCCAGCTCCGCGTCGCTCATCCCGAGGTACTCGCGCAGCACCTCGTTGGTGTGCTCTCCGAGCAGCGGAGCCCGCCGATCGGGCGGCGATGCGGCGTTGCGGAAACGGTACGGCTGCGCCGGGTAGTGTTTCATGCCGATCCCCGGTCGGTCCTGTTCGAGGAACCCGCCCAGTGCCGCAAGCTGCGGATCCTCCAGCAGCTCCGGTCCGGACAGCACCGCCCCGGCCGCAATCCCGAGCCGCTGCAACTCCCCCATCAGCGCGATGTGGTCGCGGTCCCGCGTCCACTCCGCAATCGCAGCATCGAGCGTCGCTCGATCCTTCAGCCGTCCCGAAGCGGTCGCGCACGCCGAGCCTTCGGTCGCCCACTCTGGGTGCCCGATCAACCCTGCGAGGGCTGACCACTGCGCATCGTTCTGGCAGTCGATCGCGATCCAGCCATCATCGCGACACGGGTACGTCCCGTAGGGCGCATTCGTCGGATGCGCGTTGCCCACGCGCCCCGGATCGTGACCCGCGAGGGTCCACCCGGTCACCGCGTCGCCGACGAACAGCGTGCAGGACTCGACCTGGCTGAGGTCGATGTGTTGGCCTTCGCCAGTCTGGTCGCGGTGGTAGATCGCCGAGAACAGCGCCGTCGCAGCGATCACGCCGACGAACGGGTCGCCACCGTTCATCCCGGTGAAGATCGGCTGCTCGCCCGCGTAGCCCGTGAGGTGACTGATGCCCGACATTTGCTCCGTCGACATCCCGAACGCCACATAGTCGCGCCACGACACATCTCCACCGAAGCCCGGCATCGACATCATGATCAGACGCGGATTGATCTCCCGCAGCGTTTCGTACTCCAGCCCGAAATTCCCCATCACGCGCGGCGTGTAATTCTCGATCAGCACCTCGGCTTCCGTGACCAGCCGCTTGATGATGTCGGCGCCTCGCGGGTCGGTCAGGTTGAGCGTAATTCCGCGCTTGCTGCGGTTCACCCAGTTGAAGTTCGGGGACCGCTCCCATGCGGCCTCGACGCCCGGCATCGCAGTCGTCCCGCGCCAGCCATCGATGCGCTGGACCGACTCGACCTTGATAACGTCGGCACCCGCGTCGCCCGAGATCTGCATCGCGAGCGGCCCCGAGAAAAACATCGAGAGGTCGAGAATCTTCATCCCCGCGAGTGGTAGCGGGAGCTCGCCCGGCGCGACGGTCTCCGACACGACTGCGACCGGCGTCCCCTCCGAGGCCTGCTCCATCTCGTCCAGCTCGCGCCGGACCTCGTCGTTGTGCTCGCCCAGCAGCGGCGGTCGGAACGGCTGTGCCTCCGTCATCGTCGACTTGAACGGCACGCCCGGCACACCAACGGTGCCCGCCTCGGGATGTTCGAGGTCGACGATGAACCTGCGCTCCTGGTGCGGCAACAGCTCCACCAAATCCGCCATCGTCGGCACGAGGCCAAATGGCACTCGCCACGACTCGCCCTCGTGGAAGATCTCCTCCGCGGTCCGATCGGTCAGCGCGCTGGCGAAGATCTCGCCGATCTCCACCGCGTGATCGCGACGCTTCGCGCCTTCGTACCGAGGGTCAGTCGCGATCTCCGGGTGCCCCATGAACGCCGTCAGCAGATCCCACTGCGCGGCGGTCAACACATTCACCCCGATATACCCATCCTGACTCGGCAGGATGTACGACGGCCCGGGCCCGAATTGCGAGTTCCGCACCGAAATGTCGCCGGTGTACTCGTAGCGCAGCGACGGGAACAGCGCACCCGCCAGCGTCGCCTGCTGGCCGCTCACATCGATGTGCTCACCTTGCCCATGCTGGTTCCGCCCGAGCACCGCGGTCAGCACCGCCGCCGCCGCGAACGCGCCGGTCAGCGTCTCCGTGATCGCGCCGCCCGCCTGCAGCGGCTCGCGATCCTCGAGGCCGCATGTGCGCGCCCAACCCCCGACCGCACACGCGACCAGGTGCGACCACTGGTAGTCGGCATGTGGCCCTTCTGAGCCGAAGCCGGTGATCGTCGTGAGGATGGTCCGCGGGTTCCACGCCTGAAGCTGCTCGTACCCGAACCCACGCTCCGCGAGTCCCCCCTCGGTCTCGCTCGCGATCACCACGTCGTAGCGCCCCACGAGGCGCTCGAGGTCAGCGCGCCCAGCGTCGCTATCGAGGTCGAGCGTGATCCCGCGCTTGCTGGTGTTGAAGTAGAAGAACGACGCGCTGCGCTCGAGGTGCGGCTCGGCGTCGGCGAACGGCCCCAACCGTCGAGTCCAGTCGCCGCCGTCGGGCCGCTCGACCTTCACCACGTCCGCCCCGAGGTCGCCCAGCAGCTTCGCGCAGAACGGCGCAGCGATGCCTTCGGAAATATCGAGTACTCGGAGTCCAGCCAGTAGCGCCACCATCGACGTCCTCCTCGATCGGCCGCTCGCGCGGCGTTACTGCGTCACCGACACCTTAATGGCACCGCTCGTCTTGTCCGCCGCCAGAGCGTACCCACGCGCCACGTCCTCCAGCGGCACGCGGTGCGTCACCAGCGTGTCCAGTCGCTCGCGATGTTGATTGAGCAACCCGGTCGTGATCTCGTAATCGTGCTGCATACCGATGTAGCCATAGAATACCGTCGCCGCGAGCCGCAGCTGCTTCATCAGGATCGCCTGCGCGGGCAACATCACCTGCCGTGCCGGGACACCCAGCAGCAGCACCCGCCCGCCCCAGCGCGCGACACGCACCGCGACGCCCGGCGTGTTCGCTGCCCCGCCAACCGTCTCCATCACGAGGTCGACCGGGTGCTCTTTGGCCCAGGCGCGCAACTCAACCTCGGCGTCGCCATCGGCCTCGAACAGGTGTGTCGCCCCGAGGCGTTTCGCCGCTTCGGCCTGCTGCGGATAGCGATACGTGACCGCTACCTCCGCCCCCGCCTGGCTCGCGTAGAACACCGACATCAGACCGATCGGCCCGGCGCCCAGCACTACCACGCGCTCACCCTGGGTCGGCCGCGTCGCGTCGAGCTGCGCCGCGACGCGATGCCCATGCACCGCCACAGCAAGCGGCTCTGCCAACGCCGCGACCGCAAAGTCGAGGTCATCCGCGACCGGAAACAGGTTCACCGCGGGAACCGTGAGCACCTCTGAACAACCACCGGGCATCTGCTCGCCGAACAGACCCGGACTGAACCGACACAACTCCGTGCGTCCAGATCGACACGCGCCGCACTCCCCGCAAAACGGCCGCGGCTGTAGCGCGACGCGCTGCCCCAGCTCGAGGCCGCGCACACCCTCGCCCAGCTCAGCGACCTCTCCGGCCACCTCATGCCCCGGCGTGTGTCCGGCCTGCCACCCGCCGTCGGGCGACAGCCACTGCGAGGAATCGCGGTACGAGTGGAGATCCGAACCACAAATCCCAGAGGCCTTCACCCGCAGCAGCACCTCGCCGGGCCCGGGTGGTCGCGCCTCGTACTCCTCGATCTCGAAGCGGGTCGGATCCTCGGTGCTCACGGCACGACGCATGCGTAGCTCCTCGGGCTTGAACGTGTGCAGGCCCGCGATTCTAGCGACCCCGCTGATCCGTCTTGGTCCGCCGAAGTGCCAACGCCCATCCTCGAAAGACAGATCCCGAGGCGCGAAGCGTCGATCAGCGCCGAAGGCGCCCCGAGCGGCGGCCACCGGCGAGCAGTGCGGCTTCGGGTGATCGGCGGAGGAGCTGCATCGATAGCACGCCGAACTCCGGCCCGAGCGCGAGTAGCGCGAACGCCACTCCCCAGCCCCACTGATCCTCGAGCACGGGCACCGTGCGGATCGTCACGGCAGTCAGCAGGAAGCCGATACCGGTCTGAAAGGCGAGCGCTGAGCCACCGTACCGCTCGTCCGCTCGTCCGCTAGCTCCGTCATCGACGCCGAAAACTGCGCCGAGTCCGCGACCACGGTCGACTCCCAGATCGCTGCCAGCACCGTCACGGTCACGATCGAGCGCTCCGACACGAATCCGATTACCAGCGCCGTCGCGCCACTCGCCACCATCGCGATGCTCGTGATCGCCGCCCGTGCCGCTCCGCCAGCGCCCCGGCAACCACAGCGCTCACAGCACCGAGGGCGAACACTCCGAAGGCCATCAGGCTCCCGACCTCGAGGCCAAACACATCGCCGACGTCCGTGTAGACCAGCGCCAGGAACACCAGCAGCCACGCCCACATCGCGTACAGCTCCCACATATGTCCGAGGTACCCGCCCAGCGCCAGCATCGGCGCGCGGCCGCTAACGCCGGCCCAGAACTCGGTTGGCCGCACCTCGGCCGGTGCCGAGGACCACGGGCCGTCGCGCACCGTCCACAGCATTACGGCCGCACCGATCAGCGTCAGCACGCTCGCCCCCGCCATCACGATCTGCCAGTCCGCCTCGAGCGCCGCACGAAGCAAATGCGGTGATCCGGACCCGAGCGTCAGCGCCCCGATCACCACCCCGCGCCCCTCGCGGTACCACCCGGAGATGACGTGCATCGCGAGCGGGTACACCCCGCCGAGGAAGAAACCGGTCGCGAACCTCACGAGGAGCCAGATCTCGAAGGAATCGGACCCGAGCCGCGCTAGGTTTGCGGCCGCCGCCAGCAGTCCCGCCAGCAGTCCCGCCAGCGCAAACAGCTGCCGCTCGTGGATCCGCTCCGCAAGGTTCCCCAGCGCCTAGGTCAGCGTCCCGCCGACAAACCCAAACTGCACCGCGATCGTCAGCCAGTCGACATCGCCGTAACCAAACCCGAGTTTCTCACTCAGCGCATCCGCCACCGCGTTCATCGAGAACCACACCGACAACCCACCGAGGGTTGCGAGCGCGACGAGCCACAACACACGCCGTCGCTTGCGCGCGTCGATCACCGCCGTCGCCTCGAACGTCTGCGCCATCTGCCGAGCCTATCCGCCGCCGCAGGAACAGCGGGCGATCAGCAGCACCCGGCTCGTATCGCCACTCCAGATGCGGAAATCTACACACGTATTACACATACAACAGATATTTGACTTGTCTTTATAAGATGTCCTTAGTGAGCCAAGCCAGCGGAACCCCAACCGAGCGCTTCTCTCAAGCTGCAAGCGCCGCGATCTACGCGGCGCATCGCGAGGCGAGACAACTGGATCACAACTACGTCGGCACCGAGCACCTGCTGGCCGGACGCGTTCGAGGCAATCACCGGTCGCGGCCAACACCCCCTTCCGGAGGGTGAACCCCAGACAATCGCACCGCATCTCACCCGATCCTCCGATCTCGCAGTGGATGAAGCGCGCAAGCTCAACCACTACGAGGTCGGAACCGGCCATTTGCTGATCGGCCTGATCCGCGAGGGAGCTGGCGCTGCAACACTCCTCCTGAGTCGCACGAAGGTCGACCTGAAAGCGCTCCGTCAAGCGGCTGTCGAAATCCTCGAGGCAGATACGACCCGCGAGCCCCGGCTCCGCCGCTACCAGCTGACCCTGCCCAATCACCTCTTCGAGGGCGTGGAGTGGATCGCGAGGCGCGAGAACGTGACTCTGCTCGAGGTGCTGCGATGCTTCGTGAAGCTCGGTCTGATCGTCGACGAGATCAGTGAACGCCCCGACGCGTCCCTGACCATCCGCGAATCCTATGGCAGCGAACGCGAAGTCCTGCTGATCTGACTCACACTCGAGGCGCGAGCGGCTCTTAGCACCGCGCCGTCACCATCCCCGCCCCATCCGTCGCTGCCGCCCGCTCGCCAATCTCCCGCGTCAATGCATCGAACTCATCAAGGCCGAACGAGTCCCCCGAGGCAATTCGCTCGCGCCCGTAGGCGCGCCCGCGCTCACCGCTGTGCAGCGTCCCCCACACCTCGGAGAACCCCACGCCCTCGAGGTCAGCGATCAGTTCATCGGTCGTCCACCGCCCCAGTTCGACCGCGAGCGAGTCGAGAGCGAACGGCGCAAGCCGCTCCAGCAGCCCAACCCCGAGCTCCGACGCAGCGTCGAGCCGAGTCTCTCCGAGGACTCGCGGAGCATCAGCGGCCGCGATCAACGCCTCGCGATGGATCGCCTCGGCAGGCCCACACGCCGGGACGAGCAGCGTGTAGCGGCGCTCCACGCTCGGCTGCTGCACGCGGCGCGCGTACTGGAACAGCAGCCCGGACACGCCCTCGAGGAATGAGACACCCTCGAGTTCCGGCTCCGGCAGCTCCCAGCGTTGGTACGCGATGCGAAACGCGCCGCCCGGTTGCAGCACGCGTCGCACCTCGCGCATCGCCGCGACCGGATCGGCCGCCTCCTCCAGCGAGTACGAGGCCGTGACGAGGTCAATCGATCCCTCCGCGAGCGGAACCGCCGTCGCGTCTCCGGTCACGAACTCCGCGTTCGCAATCCCGAGGCGCCGCGCATTCTTGAAGGAGACCCGCGTCCGCCTCGGCGACGGCTCCAGCCCAACAACGCGCACATCCGCCCTCGTCGCCGCGAGCGGAATCGAGGGCCAACCATCACCCGGCCCCAAGTCGAGCACCCTCGGACGCCATCCCTCCTCGGAAGATGGCAACCACGAGACGAAGTCGGCGACCCGCGCCGCGTCGGCCCAGTGCTCTTCGCGAAGCGGGTCGTACAGCACGTCGACGAAGGGGAGCTGCCGGTAGCGCTGGAACGGCAGCAGTTCATAGATCGCACGCGCGGAGTCCAACCACCGCGGTGACGCCAACTCGGCCCAGGCCTGTTCCATCGCGGTCGGTTCGAGGTCCGTCGGCCCCTCCTCGATACGAGGAAGGGCGCCCTGCGGGCGCCCTTCCGGTCAGTCTCTACAGTCGATCGTGGCTACGAGTCGATGCGCGCCGTCGCCGAGCCGCGCACGACTTCGCGACCGTCCTGGTTCGAGGTCGACACCGTGAGGTCGACGAGCTGCTGCCCCCCATCCTCGCGAATCTCCTCGACCGCGATCGTTGCTGTCAGCGTATCGCCCGGCCACACCTGATTCACGAAACGCACGCCGTACTTCGTCAGGCGGCCGTCGCCGACGTAGTTCGTCAGCGCGACGCCCGTCGCACCCATCGAGAGCATGCCGTGGGCAAAGATCGACGGATAGCCCGCGATCTCCTTCGTGTACGCCTCGTCGGTGTGCACGGGGTTATAGTCCCCGGACGAGCCGGCGTACTGCACGATCTGTGTGCGCGTCAGGTTGTCGGCGACCACCTCGGAGTGCTCGTCGCCGACGGTCAATTCACTTGCCTTGAGTGCCATCGAGGTCCCCTTAGCCCTGGTCCACGGGGCGCTCGGTCACGACACCCACTGAGCGGGCGGTGATGACGAGCTCGTCGTTCTGGTCGTAGTACTCCGTGATCGACTCGGAGAATTTCAGCGTCCCGGCGCGCTTGCTCTGGCGCTCCCAGCTCTCGCCGGGCTTGTTCACGGAGCGCAGTACGTCGCCCGGCTTCAGGTGCCGGTGGTACTCGAAGTGCTGCTCGGCGTGCAGACCACCGCCGCCGCCGCTGCCCGGCTCACGAGGCACGCCCGTCGCCTCTTTTCCCGAACCAAACCACGGCTCGCCGATCGTCGGTCGGAGCGAGTTCTCCGGGTCAAATTGCGAACTCGCTTGGACGAAGGTCGGCGGCGCAATCGTGCCACCGGGCTCCGTGCCCTTCGCGTAGTCCTCGTCGTAGTAGATCTGATTCGTGTCTCCGACTGAGCGCGCGAACAACATGATGTGTCCCGCCTCGACGGGGAATCGCTCGACCGCCATCCCTGCTCCTAACAGTGCGTGTGTATGTCCTTGCCTAGCGCGCAGGATTTTAGCGCGCCCGCGCCAACAACCGCGAGGAGCAAAGGTCACGAGGCGGAAACAAGCGGTCGAGGGCGAGCAGGCCTAGAACAGCCCACCCGTGCGCAACGAGCGCTCAAGCGCGTACAGCACCAGCAGTCCGCCGCCGACGGCGAGCCATTTCCAGTAGTACTTACCGGGATCCTCAAGCATGAGACCACGGTACGACCACCTCGCGAGAGGTGGTACTAGCTTACGGCTCGCTTAGCGGTAGTACATGTGCGTCGGTACGAAAGTTGCGCAGCAGGACTCATCGTCCCCGGCGTCGGCGTGGGAGACAATCGCAGGCGACAGCTCGGTCCTCCCCCGACGGAACGAATCCCGTCGGAGCGTGTCCCGCACATGGCCGAGCCGCCACCTTCGGTCACTTCTGAGCCCGGCGTCGCAGATTGCACCGAAGTGCCACTGCAGGCGGTCATGAATATGACCGCGCCAAACATCCAGATCCACAGCGACCGCTACGACATGTTTCATCGTCGTCTGCCGGGGAATCGCGCCGATTGGAGTTCGCCCGCGCCGTGCCCTGACGATCGGCTGTGCCTCGGCGAACCCAAGTCGGCCCCAAGCGTCCTAAGCATCACCTTCGACGAATCGTGCCAAAGCAACCAACACGCCGCTGAACCGGACCCCAGAAGAACGACGAACTAAGACAGGACAGCGTGGCCGCGAAGCGCGCCACGACCGGGGGGGGGCGCCGGGGGCACCCCCGAAAAAGCTACTGGGTGGGCAATGGCGCGAAGCGCCTCTGGGTGGGCCAGCACTTTGCTTCGCGGAGCACGGCCGAAGGCGACCCCGCCAGCTCCCGAGGCCAGGTTAATCCGCCGACGCGCGCCCGATCTCCCCCGACGGCGTCACCACAATCCCGCTGTCCTCGACACCTTCGAGGCTCGCGCCAGGCGCGACCAACGCATTCGACAGCTTCACCCGCCGCAACCGGCACCCCGCGCCGACCACCACGTCCGGCCCAAGCTCGCAGGCCTCGATATCCGCGTCCGGCGCAACCAAGACCGAGAACTCAAGGTCTCGCAGCAGCCGCGCCTGCGTCGCCAGCAGGTTCGCCAACGTCCCTGTGTCCAGCCATTCGCCGTCAAAGCGGCGCCCGCCGACGGGACGCCCTTCCTCGATCAGTGCCGTCAGCGTCCCGGATATTTCCAGTTCGCCCTTCGCGTTAATCACCGGGTCATCGAGGATCCGATCCACCGCCCCCGGCCCCAGCAGCCACCAGGCCGGAGACGCGAGATTGCCCTTCGGGTGCTCCGGCTTCTCGATGAACTCGGTGATCCGCTCCCCATCGAGCTGCGCGATCCCCATCGTCTGCGGCGTATCGGTCGGAGCGAGCGGCATCCACGCATCCACGGGTTCGGCAACCCACGAGTTAAACTGGCTCTCGAGGTCACCGCCATACAGCAGCGAATCCGCCGCAATCACTGCCACATGTCGCCCTCGAAGCTGGTCGTGCGGCACCTGCGCCAGCGCATCGCCGGGCCCGTTCGGCACCGGCTGCACGGCGACGTTGATCGTCATCCCGGCGGGCACAGACTCACGCGACGCGACCTCGGTACGGTCGTCGCCCGGCATTACAACGATCCAGACGTCCTCAACGCCGGTCTCCCCGAGCCGTTCGAGGGCGTAGGAGATCAACGGACGGTTCAACACCGGCACGAGGGACTTCGGCAACTCGTAGCTCAGCGGACGCAGGCGCGTCGCCTTTCCACCGGTCAGAATCACCGCGATCGGTCGTTCGGCCACTTGTGGTCCTCTGGCTATCTACTCACGCCTCGATCAATATTCGTTCACCGCCGAACATCGGACCACCTGGATCTCACTGACCTCGCCCCCACACGACGACCGACCGAGAATGCAGGCAATGACCACCAACCCATCGATCCCGTCTCCGTCTCGTATCGAGATCGAAGAACCCGAGCTCACGTCGCTCTATCACCTCATCCTGCTCGACGACGATCAGCACACCTACGAGTACGTGATCGAGATGCTGGGCTCGATCTTCGGCTACGGCCCGAAGAAGGCGTGGACGCTCGCCCGCGTCGTCGACACCCAGGGCCGCGTCATCCTCGAAACCGCCTCGCGCGATCGCTGCGAAGGTCACCAGAGCAAGATCCACGCCTACGGCGCCGACCCGCGCATGCCAACCTCTCTCGGCTCGATGTCCGCGATCCTCGAGGAGGTAGGCACCCCCGGCGAGGCGGGCTAATCGCCCTGCCGCTCGCGCGGCAACCACCTACACTCCTTCGATGGCTCCCAACGACCCACTCAACCTCGCCCGCTACTGCATCGAGGCGCGCGGGCTGGACCCCGCAACCGCGGACCAGCCCGCCTTCACCTTCATCGACCCGGACACCGACGATCGCACCTGGACCGCCATCGAGGTCTGGACCCGCTTCGAGGCGATCGGGCGCGGCCTGCTCGCAACCGGCCTCGAGCCGGGCGAACGAGTCCTCGTGCGCCTGCCGCACTCACCTGACTACGCGTTTGCATTCTTCGGCGCGTCGCTCGCCGGCCTCGTCCCGATTCCCGCGTCGCCGATGCTCACCGACGAGGAAGCGACGTTCCTCCTCGAAGACTCCGGTGCCACCGCGATCGTCGCCCCCACCGAGCTGCACCCCGATGGTTTCGAGGGCATCACCGTCACCCCGGAGCAGCTCGTCACCCTCGACGGCCCCGGACCGCTGCCCGCGACCGACGCCGAAGACCCCGCGTTCCTGATCTACACCTCCGGCACCACCTCCAAGCCGAAGGGCGTGCTACACGCCCATCGGACCGTCCGCGGCCGCGCCCTGATGCGCGAGGGCTGGCAGGGTTTCGAGGCAGGAGACGTCACGCTCCACGCGGGCACGCTCAACTGGTCCTACACCCTCGGCGTTGGCCTGATGGACTCGTGGGCGGCGGGAGCACACGCCGTGCTCAAGGGCGGCGCCAATCAGCCCGACACCTGGCCCACGCTGATCGAGCGACTCGGCATCACCGTCTTCGTCGCCGTACCGACCGTCTACCGCCAGCTCCTCAAGTACGCCGACCCCGAACACCACGACCTCAGCTCACTCCGCCACGTGCTCTGCGCGGGCGAGCCACTCTCGGTCGCGCTCTACAACGAGTGGCGCGCGCGGGTCGGCACTGAGATGTACGAGTCCCTCGGCATGACCGAGATCTCCACCTACATCTCTGCCGGCCCGGTCACCCCCGTCCACCCCGGCTCCCCCGGGCGCCCCCAGCCCGGCCGCCGCGTCGCGATCCTGCCCGAGGACTCCGACAGCACCGACCCGCTCCCGGCAGGCCAGGTAGGCCTGCTCGCCGTGCACCGCAGCGACCCCGGCCTGATGCTCCACTACTGGAACCGCCCCGACGAAGACGCCGAGGTCTCACGCGGCGACTGGTTCGTCGGCGGCGACCGCGCCGAACTCGATGCCAACGGCTATCTCCACTTCCACGGCCGCGCCGACGACGTCATCAAGTCCTTCGGCTACCGCCTCTCCCCCGTCGAAATCGAGAAAACGCTCGAGTCCCACCCCGCCGTCGCCGAAGCCGCCGTCGTCGGCCTGGCCGTCGCCGAGCAGAAGACCCTCGTCACCGCCTGTATCGTCCCCATCGCCCCCAACGCCGTCGCCGCGGCTGACCTCGAAGCCCACGCCGCCGAGCACCTCGCCGAATACAAACGCCCGCATCAGTACCACTTCGTCGACTCGCTCCCGCGCACCCGCAACGGCAAAGTCCAACGCCGCTCGCTCCTCGAAACCCTCCGCGCCGAGAGCTAGCCGCCGGCCGAGGGCTTGCGCCCGTCTCAGCCGCTGCGCCGAACAGCAGCTCCTGCATCCAACTGCAGCGCCGAGCAACTCGATACCAACGCACCAGGAGAGCCGCAGACGCCACGCACAGCGAATCGATCAGACGCAGAAGCAACGAACCCCTCCGCTCCGGCGATCCGAGCGCGTCCGGGTGGGCAAAACAGCCGCCCCGCCAAACACAGCCGAAGGCGAACGATGCTCGCCCTCGAACACCTCGCCGAGGCGCGGCCCCCTACCGAAGCCGCACAACCCCGCCGCTAGGCGCGCGCCAACACCAACACCATGAACACCCCGTAGCCGATCAGCAGCGCACCCCCCTCGCGGCGGTCCACGAGCGAATGCGTATGGAACATGACGATCGGCACCAACACCACACTGCTGAGCGCCAGCGCCACCATCTCGAACTGATACATCGACTGATCGAGGCTCAACGGCGCGACGAGGGCAGTCGCACCCAGCACTCCGAACAAGTTAAAGATGTTCGAGCCGACCGCGTTCGCCACCGCGATGTCGTGTTCGCGCCGCGCCGCCGCAACGAGGGTGGTCGCAATCTCCGGCAGACTTGTTCCAACCGCCACCACCGAGACGCCGATCGCCAGATCGCTCATCCCGACCTCCTGAGCGATAGAAGTCGCGCCCTCCACGGCCACCGCCGCACCGGCAGCGAGCGCAGTCAGCCCCACCACCAGCAACCCCGACGTGCGCCCCAGGTGAGTGGACGACGCCTCGGGCTCATCCTCCGGGATCTCGTCGACCTCAACCGTGAGTACCGACGGCTCCGGCACCAGCAGCACCGATGCCACGAGGTAGCCGACCAGGCACACACCGAAGAGCAGCAGCCCTACCCAGCGCGCCAGGTGCCCGTTCGCTCCCGCGAGCAACACCGCCGTCGTCGCCGCTACCAACACCGGGATCTCCCAGCGCAACAACCGAGGGCTGACGTGCATCGGGCTCAGCACCGCCGCCAGCCCGAGCACCAGCGCCACGTTCGCAACGTTCGAGCCAACGACGTTTCCGACGGCTAGTCCGGGTGAATCCCCGACCGAGGCAACCAGGCTGATCACAAACTCCGGGGCGGACGTCCCGAACGCGACCACCGTCGCACCCACAACGACCCGACTCAGCCCGAAAGTCAATGCGATCACGACGGCCGACCGAACCAACAGCCATGCCCCGACGAGGAGAACGGAGAGTCCTCCGACGACCATGACCAGGTCGAAGAATATCGTGGTGGGTCAGCTTCTCGCGGGTCGTGTAACGGCACGCAGCAACAAGTAGCCCACGACACCGGCAATCGTCGAGGCCAGCAGAATCCCGACCTTCGCGTCGGTCAACAGCGCCTCGCTCTCGAACGAGAGCTCGGTCACGAACAGCGACACGGTGAAGCCGATTCCGCCGAGGAACGACATGCCGATCACCTGGCCCCAGTCGACCCCGAGTGGCAATCGCGCTCCGGCACGCACGGCAATCCACACACCCAGCGTCACGCCGATCGGCTTCCCAAGTACCAGTCCCAACGTCACGCCCCAGGTCAGGCTCGAACTAAATACGTCGCCGAGAATGTTGGGCGACAATTCCACGCCGGCGTTCGCGAGCGCGAAGATCGGTACGATCACGAACGCCACCGGCTGCTGCAGGGCGTGCTCGAGCCGGTCCAGCGGCGACACCGCGTTTCGACCGACCTCGGCCACTTCGAGCAGCGCTTCGATCCGCTCCTCACGCGCCAGCTCGGCGCCTGTTTCGTCGGTGTGCGGACGCAGTCGATTCAGCACGGATTCGGCGATCGCTGGGAAGTCCTCGGGACGGTGCCAGCTTCGCCACGGCGTCATGAGCCCTAGCAGCACCCCGACGATCGTCGTGTGGACGCCAGATTGCAGCATTGCCATCCAGGCGAAACCGCCAATGATGAAGTAGATCGGGACGTACCACATGCCCGCGCGATTCAAGGCGTAAACCAAGCCCAACAGCCCTGCAACGATCCCGAGCGCGTTGAGGTCAATCGTGTCGGTGTAGAAAATCGCGATCACAGCGATCGCGCCCAGGTCATCCACGATCGCCATCGCCAGCAAGAGCACCTTCAGGCCCGTCGGAATCCGCGAACCGACGAGCACCAACACCCCGACGGCAAACGCAATGTCAGTCGCCATCGGGATCGCCCAGCCGTCGCGGGCATCGGAACCACTGACCAGCGCAAAGAAGATGGCGACCGGCACTACCATCCCGCCCAACGCGGCCGCCGCGGGAACGACCATCCGACGCGCACTCGCCAGCTCGCCCACGACCATCTCGCGTTTGATCTCCATTCCTACCAGGAAGAAGAAGATCACCATCGCCGCGTCGTTGATCCAGAAGTGCAACGGCTCGTCGACCGAGTAGAATCCAACATCGAAACCGAGGTGGTACTCGAACAGCTCGTGGTACTCATGCGAGAACGGCGAGTTCACCCAGATCAGCGCGATAATCGCGCCCACCAGCAGCAGGATACCGCCCGCCGCCTCAGTGCGAATGAACCGCTGCACGGGCCGAACCAACCGGATCCGGCGCACCCCGGGCGGCAGCGGCGAAGAATCGAGGGCAGCGGCCATCACGTCTCCAACCGGGCACGACAGGCGTATGGCCGTCCTGCGATCGAGGATATCTATTGTGCCGTCACCGGCGTTGTGGGCGACTGTGACGCCCGTCCCAACCACCCGCTCGGATCAGGAATCCGTACCATCGGCGCCCGACCGAAAGGATCATCCCCATGGCCAATGCTCGTACCCGCATCGAACTCACTCAGGAGGAACAGGACCAGCTACTCGAGGACGCGCAGACACTCCAGATCGCAAGCATCGGCCCGAACGGCTTTCCGCACCTCGTGCCGATGTGGTTCGCGCGGGATGACGAGGGCCTGCTGATCTTCAGCACCTACGGGACCTCGCAGAAGATCGTCAACCTCGAGCGCGACGAGCGGATCACCGTCCTCGCTGAGACTGGCACCGCTTACAACGAGGTAAAAGGCGTCTCGATCGAGGGACGTGCAGAGGTCGTCCGCGATCCCCAGGTAACGATGCGCACGCTGCAGTTGGTCGGCGCTCACACCAACCACCAACCCCGCCCTGAGCCCGTCACCGACACCGAGCCGCCGCCGGTCGCACACAAGCGGGTTACCGTCCGCATCCACCCGGAGCGTACGCGCTCCTGGGACCACGGGAAGCTGTGATCGGATCGCCTCCAAACCCTCCTCCGAGGTGACCTCGCCACCCACCCTGCCGCCTCCGGTGATCGAGCAGCGTGGCAAGACCCTCGAAGACTTCCTCCCACCCGCCACGGTCGTACTGCACAACGACGACGTGAACTCGATGGACGTCGTCGTTCACGCGCTGCTGGCCAGCGTCCCCGAGGTCGACCTCGAGCGGGCGGCGGAAATCATGCTCGTCGCGCACAACCACGGTGAAGCTGACGTGATCAGCCGCCCCCTCGAACGGGTCGAACTCTACCGGGATCGCCTAGAATCACACGGCCTGACGGCAACAATCCGTCGGGACTAATCGGTCCGAAACCTCGGTAGAACCCTGATCCGGCTTGGTTCAGTGCAAGCAGGTCGAACCGACGATCTGCGCATGGACTCCAATCTGCCCCTGCTGACCAATGCCCTCGGACGATTGCCCTGGTACGGGCAGCTCACCGAGGAGCATCGCGCCGACATGCTCGAGGAGTTCTCAGACAGCCTGCTCGCGCTGACCTCGCGCGACGAGTTCACGCAGACGGCGCACTCGGTGTTCTTGATTCAGGCGCTCAGCCACAGCGCGGAGCACCGCACCCATATCCTCGGAACGCTCGGCCTCGGACCCGCCGACTTCGACGCACAAATCGATGGCTGGTCGTGGGGCGAAGCGAGCGGCACACTGACGCCGAAGCCCGCCTAGCGCGTCGCGGCCGGTCGCTTCATCAGCACCTCAAGCAGCGTCGACTTCTTCGGGCGCGTGATCAGCAGCATCATCGCGCCGCCCAGCGCCCACAGCGCAGCCACCGTCAGAAACACGCCGTCGTAGTCGCCGATAACGTCGACGTAGTAAGACGCTGCCAGCGGGCCACCGGCGCCGAGGAACAGCGCAAACGGCATCGCGACCGACCGCACCGCGCCGAGGTAGCGGCGTCCGAAGTACGAACCCCAGATCGTTTCTTGCAACGGAATGAACCCGCCGAATCCGAACCCGAGTAGCACGAACCCACCGATCAGCACCGTGAGCGACCCCGAGTTCGCGCCGGTCAAGATCACCAACGTCCCCGCCGCGGCAAGCGCGAATGCCGCCGACGACAAGTACTTCGGCTCCAGCTTGTCCGTGATGAAACCCCAAAACGGCTTCGCTGCGAACGCTAGCAGCGACATCAGCGCAGATAGTGCGGTCGCTTCCGAGCGAGTGAATCCTTGAGCCGATAGGAACGGAATGTTGTGCAGCAGGATCACGCCGATCCCGACGCCTCCGAGGCCGAACGCGAACACCACGATGTAGAACGCGCGGGTGCGCAATGCCTCGGCCCGCGTGAACGAGTTCCGCAGATCCGCGACTGCGGCATTTCCCGCACCCGCTCGCAGGTCCGCGTCGCTGTGCCCGTCCGGATGCAGGCCATAGTCCTCCGGCGCGCGGCGCATGAACATCGCCGCAGGTAGCAGCACGATCAGCGACATCACGGACAGAGCCTGCCACCCGCCGCGCCAGTCCGACTGATCGATGATCCAGTTCATCAACGGCGGCCAGACGATCCCTGCCAGCGACACACCCATCGCCGCAACCGCGATCGCACGCCCGCGCCGCACCACGAACCACTTCGAAAGTGTCACGTTCACCACAAGGTTGCCGACCATCGCGGCGCCGAGGGCAAAGACCACGCCTCGGAGGACCAGCCACTGCCACAGCTCGTCGACCAGGCTCACGGAGAACAGCGCACCGGCGAGGATGAACGCGCCGACGAGCATCACCGGACGTCCGCCCAGCTTGTCGACGTAGACGCCGATCCACACTCCGGCGAACGCCATCAGAAAGCGGTTGATCGTCTGCGCGTAGGTGAACTCGGTCCGCGTCCAACCTAGGTCATCGGTCATTGGATCGAAGAACACGCCCGACACCGAGGCCTGCGCACCGATCGCGATGAACTGCGCGATCAGCGCAGCACCGACGATGTAGTAGCCGAAGTAGGTCCCGCGGGCTTCGGTATCGCCCCGCGCCGGCCCGGACGACCCACGCGAAGCGGGCCGCGTCACAGTCGCCATTCGGTTCCCTCCGGATACCGTTGGCAGGGTTCGGCGCCATCATAGAACCGATCGACGCCGATCGCCCCTGCCAGACGGCACGTCGGTTGGCGGTGCGGGCAGCGCTGGCCGCCCGCACCGCCAACCGACGCTCACTATCACCCCATACACTCTCTCGAAGGTCGACTAGCAGAGACCACCGCGATGCCTGGACGCGATCCGACGATCGTTCGGAGGTCAGGAGCCACCGATGGTGGCGCGTGATGAGCCTGGAGCGCGGAGCCCGATTCGCAGCTGCGACCGGATGTCCTCCGCTACACCGGTTTCGTCTCCAGCGTCGGCCGCCTACGCGTCGTTCCTCGCGGGGCTGCAGGATCAGACCGTGATCGTGGCTGGTGGCCGCACCGAGCGCTGCATCCAGATCGACTTCACTCCACTCGGCGTTCGTCGCCTCCTCATGCTCCCGATGGACTCGATCGCGAACCGTACATTCGAGCTGGACGAGTTGCTAGGGCCTGCCGCCACCCAACTCGCTGAACAGCTCGACGAAGCATCGACATGGCAGTAGCGGTTTTTGCTGATCGACGACCTCCTGCGCGCTCGTCTGCGATCCACGCCGGGAGTCAGCCCCGAGGTTGGGCATGGTCTCGTCTGCAGGAGACCGCCGAGCCGCTCGCGTCGGCACGCTGACCGAGCGGTTCGGGTGGTCACGGAAGCGGTTGGTGGCGGCCTTCCACCCTGAGATCGGGCTCCCGCCGAAGACCGTTGCGCGCCGCCTTCGTTTCGAACACGCTCAGCGCCGCCTCGAAGGAGAAGAACCGGCGATCGCGGTCGGCGCCGGATATGCCGACCAGCCGCACATGATTCGCGAGTTCGTCGAACTCGCCGGCGTAACGCCTCGGCACCTGGTCGGATCCGGCACCAACGTCGAGGAACAAATCTTCAATCTCGCGCCGCCGTAGTGTGCGACCCTCGGTCGTGTCAGCGGCCACAGACAACTGGAGAACCCCACGATGACCGAACACGAACGTCCAAAGCTCGCGCACACCATGCGCTACGACCGCGCCGCTGAGGCGATCGAGTGACTCTGCGAGGCATTCAGTTTCGACCGGCAGGCCGTCCACTCCAGCGACGCCGGTCAGCGCAAGCGACGGCTGCTGGAACGACGATCCTGCGAGACATCAAGACCGAGGACTACGGTGGACACGGCTATACCCGCGCCGATCCCGAAGGTTTCGTGTGGAACTTCGGCACCTACAGCCCATGGGCTAACACCTCGGCGCTGTAGCGCCGAAGGGCCTCGAGGCGCGCTCAACCCCGCGCCCGCAGCGGCGACAACCCGGCCGCCTGCCGCCGCTCCTGCACGGCCCGCCAAACCACGGCGTCACGCTCAAGGAATCGCGCGAGCGCCGAGGTGCTGACTCCCAGCGCCCGCGCCGCGTCACCGATCTGCCAGGCGCACTCCTCGATGGCGTCGAACACCCCGGCGACGGTCGCCGGGTACCGCGCGTCACGCCGCCCCATCTCGATCGAGCGGCGCTTCCCGATGCGCAACGCTTCGGCCAGCTCCTCGGCCGGCGGATCTTCGAGATCGATCGCAACGCGCGCGCGGAGCGCGATCTCGAGCCGCAACCGTTTGAGGGCACGCGCACGATTCTCGTGTTGCGATCGCGACTCCACCGCCTCGGCACTCAGCCTGGTCGGGCGGTGTCGCAGCCGCACCGCGGAATCGGTCTTGTTGCGCTTCTGGCCGCCCGGCCCGCTCGCACGGAACCGGTCCACCTCGCACTGACCGAGCAGCACCGAATCCTCGAGGCGAAGGAACTCGGTCCACAGCACGGCAGGGGGTTCGTCGCTCACCTCCCGACCCTAGCTCGAACCGGTATCACCCGCTTTCACCGTTCGGAGGCCGCCCCTATCCTGAACCGCCCAGCGTCACGCTCTAGGAGAGACAGATGGCCAACCACGTGCAGATCGTCGGCGCCACCGGCTACGGCGGACTCGGCATCCTCGAACTGCTGATGGCCCACCCGGACTTCGAGGTCACCAGCCTCATCGCCCGCGACGAAGCCGGGAACCGGATCGACGACGTCTACCCGCACCTCCACGGCCGCACCGAGCTCACCGTCGATTCCGCCGAGACCACCCCGATCGGCACGAACGCCGACGTCGTCGTCTTCTCCACGCCAGACGGCGTATCCCAGGGCTACGCCGCCGGACTTGCCGACACCGGCACGCGCTTCATCGACTACTCCGGCGACTTCCGCTTCGCCTCGACCGTGGATTACGCCGAGTACGCTTCGCGTCACCCTTCGATCGTCGACGGCTCGCACCAGGCCGAGGCGCTGCTCGGCAGCGCCGCCTACGGTGTCTCCGAACTCAACCCCGAGGGCATCGCCGCGGCCCCCATCGTCGGCAACCCCGGCTGTTTCGCGGTTGGCATCACGCTCGGCCTCGCCCCGCTGTTCCACGACGACCTCGTGGCTGACGAGGGAATCGTCTCGGTCGATGGCCTGACTGGCTCTTCTGGTGCGGGCAAGAAGCCCGCGCCGCTCCAGCACCTCTCGCACCTCAACGACAACGTAATTCCGTACCGCATCCTCTCGCACCAGCATGCTGTCGAGGCCACGCTCACCCTCAGCCGCATCGGTCACTCAAAGGGCGCGCAGGTCGACTTCATCCCGCACCTGCTCGGCACCACGCGCGGCATCCTCAACACGATGCACCTGCGCCTCAATCAGACGATCTCGCGCGACGCCATCCTCGATCGCTACCGGGAGTACTTCGCGGATGCACCGTTCGTCCGCATCCTCGACAGCCCGCCCACCCTCAAGGGCACGCTCGGCTCGAACTACTGCGACATTTCGGTCTTCGTGCAGGGCAATCGGGCAGTCGTCATCTCGTCGATCGACAACCTGATGAAGGGGCAGAGCGGCTCGGCGATGCAAAACCTCAACCTGATGTTCGGCCGCCCGCAGACCGCGGGCCTCGATCGAACCCCGCTCTACCCGTAGCCGAGCCGTCGAGGTCACGACGAGCTAGATTCGGTCAATCACCGGTCCCTCGACGTGCTCCGGCGTGCGCCAGCGACCGATGCAGGCATCGATTCCGAAGGCGATCGCGAGCAGCACGAGCGGCGACACAAATAGCACCTTGTCGACGCCCACGAACCCGGCAACCGCGCCCATCATCAGCAGCACCGGGATCGACATCCCGTCCTTCATCGCGCCGAGGAGGGCGAACATCCGGCCGTGCACCTCGCTCGGGACGTACTTGCCGATGTAGGTCATCGTCGCCGCCGCCGCGAGAGTCATCCCGGTGCCCAGCAGCAGCGAAATCGCGGCTGCCATCTCGACCTGTTCCTCGACGCCCGGGATATCGAAGATGAGCACGGTATCGGCAAGCGCGTCGGTCGTGGTCCCGATCATCCCGAGAGCGACCATCCCGATCGCTACCAACAGGAACCCGAGCGCCGCGATCAGTCTCTCCTTGAAAATATTGATCAAGATCGGTGCCAGCACCAGCGCCACGATCAGACCGAGCGAGGCAGGCGCGAACACGTAGAACGTGTTCTCCGGCGGCACATCCAGCACCGCGAACACGTACCGAGGCCCCAATACCCCGAGCACTACGCCGGTCGTGCTCGCCATCGCAGCGAGCATCAGCATCCAGAACGCGGCAGGCTCGTTGATCAGCCAGCGCAGCGCCTGTCGCGTCGAGGTCTTCCGCACCGGCGCCGCTGGTTCAACCTCCTCCGCGTCCAGCTCTTCGAGCTCCTCCAGTTCCCCGTTCGTCCCTGGTTCGACCTTGAACCGGAATGCGCGCGTCGCCGAGAAGATGAACAACCCACCGGCGAGGTACACCACCGGTTCGATGTCGAACGCGCGCACAAGAAACGGCGCCAACAGCGCCTTGCCGACCACCTCGCCCGCAGACGACGCCAGCGAGAGGAACGAGTTCGCCGACGCCAGTTCATCGTTCGTCGCGACCAGCGGCACTGCCGAAGCCTCCGAGGGCTGTGACACCTGATGCAGTACCCGCACCGCGAAGAGCACCGCAATCATCCCGCGCAGCTCGAACCCCAGCACTAGCGGCAGCGAGAACGACAACACCCCCATCAACAGATAGGCGGTAACGAGCGCGAACCGTTTCGGGAGCCAGTCGGCCACCGCGCCGCCGAAGAGCCCAAGCGCCACGCCGGGCAACAGGTACGCCACGCCGATAATCGCCGCCTCGAGCGCGTCGCCACCAGACCGGACGGACGCGATCAGCACGCCGAACAGCAACGCCTGCAGCGCGAGGTCGCTGAGGAAGCGAGATGCCAGCAACGCCTGGAAGTTCTGGTTTCGGGCGATCGAGCCCGACGGCACCAGCACCCAGAGCACGCGGAACACACGCGACTGGCCGCGATCGATGGCGTCATCGACGCGGCGCAGCCCCGATCCGGCAGGTTGATCGAATTCGGGCGGCAGTGCCATTGCTGAAACCCACTCTACGGAAACTGCTCCCGACCTGACATCAGGAACCCGTTTCGTCTCGCTCTACCGATTTTCGTAACCCCGACGAACGGATCGCAGCGCCCGTCGTTACTAGTGGTGGAGCCGGTAACCACCCGATTTCCGGGATCCGGCCCCAGCGGAAGGTGGACCGAGGTTGATCGCGAAACCGAACGTGCTAGCAGCCAGGTTCGTTGCATCGAGTGAGTACCGAACGCGCCACGAACCCCGCGACCACGCCGGTCGCATCTCAGGACGCCGATCCACAGATCGAGGTCCGCGCGCTTGTGGTGCGCTCGCAGAAAGGTGATGCCAACGCGTTTGGGCAGCTCTACGACCGGTTCCAGTCGGAGATCGTCAGGTACCTCAGCTACCGCGTCGGCAACCCCGACACCGCCGAGGACCTCGCCCAGCAGGTCTTCCTCAAGGCCTGGCAGGCGATCCCCCGCTACGAGGACCGTGGCGTGCCCTTCAAGCGTGGCTCTACCGCATGGCGCACAACCAGATGGTCGATCACCACCGCACGCGCCGCCCAACGACCGACCTCGAGGGCGTCGAGATCCCCGAGGAAGCCGAGGCCGAGCAGCGCGTCCTCGTCCAAGAGGTCCAGTCCCACCTCAAGGCCGCGCTGGAATGCCTCTCCGAGGATCACCGCCAGGTACTCGTGCTCCGCTTCCTGCTGGAGAAGTCCGGACGCGAGGTCGGCGAAATCATGAACCGCAAAGAGGTCACGATCCGCGGCCTCCAGATGCGCGCCCTCCAAGCCCTCCGCCGAGAGATCTAACGGACGGGCTGCCATGACCCGCGAGCACACGTCGAACCTGCCGCTCGAGGAGATCGTCGACCGCTGCCTCGATGACGTCGCCGCGGGCGCAACGCTCGAGGACGCGCTCGCACGCTAGCCCAACCAGCACGCCGAACTGGCGCCGCTGCTAGAGACGACACTCGCCGTCCGCGAGCTGCCCCACATCGAGGAACGTGCCCCCGATCCAGATCGCCGCGCCGCCCTCATGATGGCAATCACCACGACACCCTAGGACCCCTCACCCGCCGACGCTGACCGTGGTTTCGGCGGGTGGCTGACTGGCCTCACCAGCGCCTTCCCGCGCCTTGCCGCGCCTTGCCGCGCTTCGCGACGATCGCCGCTCCAACAGCGGCAATTGCACTGGTCGCCGTCTTCTTCGTCCTCAGCACCGGCGGGGACCGCGCATCCGCCTCGACACTGACCGCCTTCGAGGACGCAATCGAGCGCCAGCAAGACGGCGTCTGGCTCACCCTCGAGGACGACGCGCACCTCAACGAGGGCGACGCCTCCGCACCACCGCTGACGGCCAGGTGCTCTTGACCTTCGCCGACGGCTCCACCGCCGCGCTCGCGCCGGATACCGAGGTCGTGCTCGAACAGATCGAGACCGGTGCCACGCGTCGCATCACCCTCGAGCAGCTTGCCGGGCGAATCTGGAACGACGTGGCACCCGGCGCAGCGCCCGTGACCTACGTCGTCCGCACCCCGGACGCGATCGTCGAGGCGCACGACACCACCTTCGAGACGCTGGTCATCAGCGGCGAGACCTCGGTCACCAACGCCTCCGGGATGGTCGAAGTCACGGCAGGCAGCGACCGCTCGATGGTTGAACCCGGCGCGATGCTGCGGGCCTCCGCGCAGCGGATCGTCGACACCGTCCTCCATCCGACGCTCGACGCACCAGCGGTGTTGACCGTCCGAGGCCCCTTCGTTGCCTCACTCCGCGCGCCAAACGACGCCGCGACTGGTGCGCTCCCGAACGGCGTCACCTACCAGAAGATCCCCGGCGTGAGCACGACGAATCCCGGAGATGACCCTCAGGTGATGCGCTTCTACGCCATCACGCCGGGCCGCTACGTGTTCGTTTTTCGGCGCGTCGGAAAACCGTTGCTGCCCGGTACCGCCACGCTTGAAACCGGCGGACGTGAACGCACGCTCCAGCTGCCGCCCTGCCTCGCAACGATGCGCGTCCGAATCGATACCGGCATCGCCGGCAACATCGTCTCGCTCGCACTCGTCGACGCCACGCCGCTCCCGACCGGCCTGCAGCTCACCGACGAGCGCATCGTCGAGTCCGATCGCACGACCGACGCCGTGGCCGTCTCTGATCAGCGCACGGCCAGCGGCCAGCCGCGCCCCGCAGATGCCACGAGGCCCGCCGCAGCCCCCTCTGACACCGCATCGCCAATTCCCGAGGTGGACCGCCCGCCAACCGCAGTACAGCGTGACCGGCTGCTCGCCACCCTCAACCTCGATCCGCCCGAGCGCGGATCCGAGCTGCGCCGCCTACTGGAGTCGCTCGGACGCGATCAGGCGAGCTGGCAGGAACTTCGGCAACTCCTCGAGGGCAACGCGGCACTCCGAGGGCGCTTCGTCGAGGTGCTCGGCGAGCTCGACGCGCCCTTGTTCGTCGCGTTCGTGCGTGAGCAGCTCAGATTTCCGCCTCCAGACCAGACCGACGTCCCCAGCAGCAGAGACGCCACTCCCGAGGCGACTCGAACCTCAGATGTCGTGCCAACGGCGATCGCCACGCCGGCCGATTCCGCGACCAGCGCACCGACGCGACCCTCGGACTAGCTGGCGCCCTCGGATCTCCGAGCTGCGAGTAGCCGGTCGAAACCCTCGACGTCCTCGCTCGCCATCATCAAGCGACGCGCCGGGTAGTTGACGACGATCCCTTCGGCGTTCAGCCGCGCGTGGATCCGCTTCATCATCTCGTGCTTCAACAGGAACGAATCCGACCAGGTCTTGGCCCGCATCTTCACGAAAAACCCCACGTTGGAGTCGCCGAATTCCGAGAAACGGAACAGCGGCGTCCGCGCCTGGTCCACGATGTCGAGGTTCTCCATCAGGTACTGCATTTCCTCGAGCACGACCGCCTCCACACGGTCGAGGTCTTCCTCGTACGCCACACCGCTGTCGACACGGGCGTCGGCCCGGGCATCCGCCGAGTCGTAGTTCGTGAGGATTGAGTCGGCCAGTGCCGAGTTCGGCACCAGCACGATGTTGTTGTCGAAGGTCCGGATCCGCGCCGCCCGCCAGCCGATATCCTCGACAACCCCCACTGGTCCGCCGTCGACCTCGATGTAGTCGCCGACCGCCACGGAAGCGTCCGTGATGATGTACGAGCTGGCGAAGACGTTGCTGAGCAGCGGCTGCAACGCGAGCGCCACCGCCAGCCCGCCGATCCCGAGACCGGCGAGGAGTGGACTGATCGAGACACCGAGGGCATCCAGCACGAGCAGGAAGCCGATCCCTACGATGAGGACATTCAGGATCCGCCGCACAAAGGGGAGCGAGCGAGCATCGAGTCCCGGAAGCGCTTCGGTGCCGGGTCGCGATGCGAACCAGTTCAGCAGGTCGATCACCAGCCGCCGCACCGCAATCATGACCAGCGTCAGCATCACCGCGACCCACGCGCGCCGCATCGTACTGCCGTGATCGTCGAGGTAGGACAACGTCAGCAGACTGATGTACGCGCCCTGAATCGCGATAAACGCGATCAGCGGGCCACGTACCGCGCCAACGATCAGGTCGTCGACCTCGGTGGCCGTCGCTTGCGTAAAGGCGTGGATGACGCGCTTCGATAGCAGCGCCACGAACCAGGCCAGCACGAGGCCACCGACCGCGATCCCGACCGCGATCCCCGTCTCGGTCAGTTCGTCGTAGTTAATGCTGAAGCCGAACATAGGCGATCCCAACTGGTTCGCCCCACCGCGGCAACGATCCTAGCTGATGATCCTTTGATCTGCTCAAGCTCGGTCCGCCTCGTATACTAGTCCCATGTTTCGAACTATTGGTCACACCTTCGAATTGATGAAGACGAGCTGGTCGGTCCTGATGAAGGACCGCGAGCTGATTCTATTCCCGATCATGGCGGCGATCAGCGTGCTCATCGTGATCGGCGTCTTCTTCGGGATCGCCGCGAGTACCGGCACGCTGGACCGACTCAACTCGGCCTCGCAGGGGGGAACGACCGAGGACAGCCAGCCGATCGACATCGTCCTCGGCATCGCGCTCTACGCCTCGGCGACGTTCGTCATCATCTTCTTCAACGCAGCACTGGTAGCAGCCGCCCTCGAGCGATTGCGCGGCGGTGACCCGAACATCCAGTCAGGACTGCGGGCAGCCGCGAAGCACCTGCCCGCCATCATCATCTGGGCGCTGATCTCGGCCACCGTCGGCCTGATCCTGCAGGCACTGCGTAACCGAACCGACGGCTTCCTCGGCCAGATCGCGATCAGCCTCGTCGGTGGCGTCTGGGCGTACATGACCTTCTTCGTCGTGCCGGTCCTCGTCGCCGAGGGCATCGGTCCGATCGATGCGATCAAGCGCTCGGGTGGCCTGTTCCGTAAAACCTGGGGTCGCCAGGCGATCTCGTCGTTCGGCTTCGGCCTCGTCTACATCGTCGCTGGTCTGGTCGCCTTCCTGCCCGCCGCGCTCGTCTTCACGATCGCGCCGATTGCCGGCATCGCGCTTGGTGCGATCTTGATACCGCTCGCGATCGGCACCGTCCAGGCGATGGAGGGCATCTTCAAGGCCGCGCTCTACGAGTTCGCCCTCGACGAATCGCCGCTCGAGTTCGATCGCAACACGCTGTCGAACGCCTACCGAAGTCTCTAGCCCCCGACCCGGACCGACCGAACTACGCCTCGAGGAGTGCAAACTCCTCGGGCGTGTTCGCGTTAACGAACGAACGCCCCTCTGGATCGGCGACACTCCACTCCTCAGGCGACACGCGATAGGCATCGAGGTCCGCTCCCACCGCCATCGGTGCGCGATCGCCCGCCTCAAGATGCTTGCGGATCGTCGACAGCGCCGAGGCCGCGTAGACCGAACACATCGGCTGCGGGCGCCCCTCGGCGATCGGTACCACCCAGCGATGTGTGCCATCGAGACGTGCCACCAGCAGGCGCACCAGCTCGGCCTCGACGAACGGCATGTCCACCGCGACCACGACCGCCGCGTCGCCCGAGCACGCCTCGAGGCCTGTGGCGATCCCGACGAGCGGGCCTTCGCCCTCGACCGGGTCCTCGACGAGGCGAATCGGGATCTCCGAGGTCACCTCAGGGAGCGGCCGCCCAGGGGCGCCGACGAGCACCAGCTCGGCCACGACCGGCGCGAGCCCGTCAACGCTGCGCTGGAGCAGCGTAACCCCGCCGAATTCAAGCGCCGCCTTGTCGACACCCATCCGGCTCGATCGGCCACCTGCGAGCACGATGCCGCACAGCTTCGCCATTGCCCCGCCTCCGCCTTGCCCCGATCATAGACGTATGACCATCTCCACCTTCTGGGAAGCGCTCGAACTCGACGCAGCATCGCCGCCGGTCGTCGCGATCGTTGGCGGCGGCGGCAAGACCTCGCTGCTCTTCCGCCTCGGCCGTGAGGCACGCGACCGAGGGCTCGCAGCCGTGCTGACGGGTACAACCCGCTTCACCACCCCCGCGTCGCGTACCCGCGGAACGACGCTCCTCGACGCAGCCGACAAGCGCCTCGACGCAATCATCGAGGCTGCTGGCACCGCCGTGCTGCACGCGGGACGCGAGCCGAAGGGCCGCTGGACGCCCGCCACACCAGCCGCCGTCGATACACTCGCCGCGAGGCCCGGCCTCGGTCTGCTCGCGATCGAGGCCGATGGCAGCAAGATGCGCCCGTTCAAGGCACCTGCCAATCACGAACCGGTGATCCCCGATTCGGCCACGCACGTCGTCGCCGTCGTCGGACTGCGAGCACTCGATGCCTCGCTCGATGGCGAGCTGGTCCACCGGCCCGAGCGCGTCCGCGCGATCGTCGGCCCCAAAGACCAAGCAACCTCCGAGGTGATCGCACGCGTCCTCAGTGACGAACGCGGCGGCCGCCGCCAGGTCGGTGACCGCCGGTTCGCAGTCCTCGTGAACCAGGCCGAGCTCGACCCGGCTCGCGCGCATGGACTGGCGCAGGTGATCCGCGCCGCCGGAGTGCCGAGGGTGATCGTCGCGTCGCTGAACGACGAGGCGAGTCCAATTCGCGAGACCCTCGCCTAGCAGAGGTCTCCCGGTCCGCAACGCGCCGACTACCCGGTACGCTGGGCAGTCGGAGGCCGCCCGTGGTCACTTACCTCATCTTACTAGTGTTCCTGCTGCTGCTCTCTGCCTTTTTCTCAGGCTCAGAGACAGCATTCCTCTCCCTGGACCGCGTGCGCCTCGCGCACCGGGTCCGGGAAGGCGAGCCCGGCGCCGCGCGCGTCCAGGGCCTGCTCGACCGGCCTCACCGCCTGCTCAGCGCGATCCTGCTCGGCAACAACCTCGTGAATACGGGTGCCGCCGCTGTTGGTACCGCGATCGCCACCGACCTCGTCACCGGTGGCGGCGGCCTCGTGATCGCCACGGTCGGCATCACGGTCTTGCTGATCCTCGTCGGCGAGGTCACGCCGAAGACCCTCGCCCTCAGCCACGCCTTTCCGATGAGCCGCCTCTACGCCTGGCCACTCACGATGTGGGCACGACTGAACAGTCCGATCGTCTGGGCGCTCGACATCCTCACGCGCGGCCTCGTACGGATGTTTGGCGGCGAGAGCCTCGGGGGCGCGCCACCGCTCAACACCGCGGAGCTCGGCACGGCAATCCGCCTCGGTGCCGAAAGCGGCGTGCTGGCCGCCGAGGACTCGGAGCGCATGCTCGGCGTGCTGACGCTGCAGGAGCGGCAGGTGCAGGAGATCATGGTCTCCCGCGTCGACATGGTCGCCGTTCCCACGACCGCACCGCTCTCCGAGGTCGCCCGCCAGCTCAGCGATTACGGCTTCCAGCGCCTCCCGGTGTATGCGGACAGCCCGGACGAGGTCGTCGGCTACGTCCACGTCAGCGACATCAACTCCGCGCACCTCGACGGCCTCGGCGAGCGCACGGCGGACAGCATCATGCGCCCCGCCACCTTCGAGTCGGAGCACGCTCCGATCGCGCGCGTCCTCGAACTGATGCGCGACCGCGGTCGCTACGTCGTCATGCTCGTCGACGAGCACGGCGCGACCTCAGGCCTCGTCACGCTCGAGGACATCATGGAGGAGGTCGTCGGCCGCCTTCGGAGCGAGAGCGGTGACGAGCCGGTCGCCGCGCCGCAGCAGCTCGGTCGCACCGGCCGCATCGAACTCGAGGGGAACGCGCTGCTCGTCGACGTGTCCGGCCAGGTCGGCGTCGACCTCACCGAGATCGACGCGAACACCGTCGCGGGCCTGATCCTCGCCCACACCCGCCGCTTCCCGGCCGCCGGAGAGCACATCGACCACGCCGGGTTGCGGCTCACCGTCCTCGAAATGGACGAGCGCCGCGTCTCTCGCGTCGCCATCGAACGACGCGCCACGCGCCGCCTGCTGACTCGATGACCCTCAACCGAGGGCGCGCCCAATGACGAAGCCCGAAGCCGTCATTTTCGACTGGGGCGGCACCCTCAGCGACTACGCCGCCGTCGAACTCGCCGACATGTGGCACCTCGCCGCCGAGCACCTCGCGCCCCACATGCCCGAGGACGAGGCAACCCTGATACGTCGCTTCGGCCGAATTGAAGAGGAGTTCTGGGCGCGCACCACGACCGACCAGCGCTCCGGCACGCTCGCCGACCTACTAGCCGCCGCCACCTCGGAACTCGGCGTCGACATCGCCGAAGAAATGATGGAGGAAGCGGCGGTCCGCTACCTCGATGCATGGACACCGCACATCGTCCACGACCCCGAGGCCGCACCCACCCTCGCCGCGCTCCGCGAACGCAGCCTGAAGATAGGCCTGCTTTCCAACACTCACTGGCCCCGCGCGTTCCACGAGCGCTTCCTCGAACGCGACGGCCTCGCGGAGTTGATCGATGTCCGTCTCTACACGAGTGAGATGCCGGTTATGAAGCCGCACCCGGACGCGTTCCGCGCGGCGCTCGCCGCCGTCGGCCTCAAGGATGGCGAGCGCGCCGTCTTCGTCGGCGATCGGCCGCTCGACGACATCAGCGGCGCTCAGGGCGTCGGCATGCGCGCCGTACTCAGACCGAACGCGCTCGTCTCGAGCTACGAGGTCACGCCGAACGCGACGATCACCGGACTACCAGAGCTACTTCCGCTAATCGACGGCTGGCTCAACGAGGGCTAGTCGGCTCCACCCAGCAGCGAATTCGCGGACGTCTCGTGGTTGAGCAACCACGCCTTGCGTTTGAGCCCGCCGCCGTAGCCGGTCAGCGTCCCGTTCGCCCCGATCACCCGGTGGCACGGCACCACGATCGAAATCGGATTCTTGCCGTTTGCGGCGCCGACCGCGCGGAACGCAGTCGGCTTGTCGATCATCTCCGATATCGCGCCGTAGCTAATCGTCTCGCCCGGCGGGATCGAGCGCAACGCCATCCACACCTTCAGCTGGAACTCGGTCCCCTTGGGCGCGAGTGGTAGATCGAAATCGGCGCGGTTGCCCGCGAAGTACTCCTCGAGCTGCCGCACCGCCTCGTTCGAGGAGCTGCCACCTCGGGTGGCGGGCTCGCCCGCGGCTTCGGCTACCTCGTCGACCAATGCCGCCTCCGACTCTCGCTGGTCGACGAACTTGATTACGTGAACGCCCTGGTCCGAGCCGCCCACGAAGAGCGGGCCGACCGGCGTATCGAGCACATCGAAATAGGCCATGAAACGAACTCCGATACGGGAAGAAGACCAGTCTACGCCGGTCGGAAGTGTCCTCGAACGCACGTTGACACCGACGATGACGGGCACCATGCTCCGCCGCGTGGCCTGGCCACCAACTCACACCATCGAACTCAACGAACAGGACCCCCTCGATGCGATCGAATCCGGTACTCGAAACGTGGCGCAACGGCGGCCAGACGATCGGTGGCTGGCTGTCCTCGGACTCCACGCTCACCGCCGAGGCGATGGGCCACCTGGGCTTCGACTGGGTCTGCATCGACCTCCAGCACGGCGCCTCGGAGAGCTCCGATGTGATGCCGATGCTCCAGGCTCTCTCGAATACCGACACCGTCCCGTTCGTCCGCGTCCGATGGAACGAACCGTCGCTCATCATGCGGGTGCTCGATGCCGGAGCAATGGGCGTGATCATCCCGCTCGTGAACAACCGTGAGGAAGCCGAGCGCGCTGTTTGGGCGATGCGCTACCCACCGACCGGCGGACGCTCCTCCGGCCCGTTCCGTGCCGCGATGTACGGCGGTGAAAACTACGGCGCCGAGGCGAACGACAACATCGCCCTAGTCGTGATGATCGAAACCGCCGAGGCGCTCGACAACCTCGATGAGATTCTCTCGGTCAACGGCGTCGACGCGGCGTACATCGGACCATCCGACCTCGCGTATGCGATCGGCCTCAGCCCGACCGGCGACAACAACGACCCGAAGCACATCGAGACGGTACACAAGATTTACGACGCCTGTAAGCGCCACGGTGTCGCACCCGGCGTGCACACCGGCAGTGTCGAGTTCACCAACCGCTGGCTCGATCACGGCTTCCAAATGGTCATGCTGGGCGCCGACACCGGTTTCCTCCGGCAGGCAGCCGCCCCCCAGCTCGCCGAGGCGCGCAGCCACATCTCCTAGCCCCCACGTCGTCACGCTCAGTCCGAGGAGTCACCCATGCCGATCGTCCAGGCCGACGCACTGCGCGGCTTCATCACCGATATCTTCGCCGCCGCCGGCGCCTCGCGAGAGGAAGCCGCGATCGTCGGCAACCACCTCGTCGAGGCCAATCTGATGGGCCACGACTCGCACGGGATCGTCCGCACCCTCGGCTACATCAACCAGACGAAGGACGGCGGCCTCGTCCCCGCTGCACCAATCGAGGTGGTTGGCGGGAAGGGCGCAGCGGCAGTCGTCGATGTGAACTGGAACTTCGGCCAGGTCGGCGCGACCCGCGCGATGGAGATCGCGATCGAGCGCGCGCGTGAACACGGCCTCGGAGCTGCGGTATGCCGCAACTGCGGCCACATCGGCCGCGTCGGCGCCTACGGCCAGATGGCCGCCGCCGCCGGGATGATCGGCATCGCCTGCGTCAACAACCCGGGCACCACCGGACTGGTCGCCCCGTTCGGCGGTGCGAAGGGCCGTATGGGCACCAACCCGTTCACGTTCACGATCCCGACGGACAACCCGGACGAGCCGTTCGTGCTCGACTTCGCGACCTCGGTCGCTGCCGAGGGCAAGGTCCGCGTCGCTCGCAACAAGGGCGTCGAGATGCCCGACGGCTACCTGATCGACAGCAGCGGCAACCCCACAAACAATCCCGCTGACCTCTACGAGAACGAGTCAGGCGAGCGCGGTTCGCTGCTCCCCTTCGGTGGCGTCGTCGGCTACAAGGCCTACGGCCTCGCCGTGGCTGTCGAGGCTCTGTCCGGCGCCCTCTCCGGTTCCGGCACCGCCGGTGGCGACCGCGCCGGCGGTAACGGCGTCTTCATGATGGCAATCGACATCCCCGCGTTCACCGAGCGCGGCGAGTTCGACACGCTCTTTGGGGGCCTCGAAGACTTTGTGAAGCAGCCCCCGTTCCGCGAGGGCCAGGAAGTGCTGACGGCAGGCGAGCCCGAGCGGCGTCGCATGGCGCAGCGCCTCGCTGACGGCATCGAGGTGGACGAGGAGACCTGGCGCCAGGTCTGCGAAGGAGCCAACGTCGTCGGAGTCCCGCATCTCGAGCTCTAGCAAACGTCCGACGACTAGGCCCCGCTAGCTGTAGTTCCCACATAGGTTGTTGACAGGGTGAGGGCCTCATTCGCTGCTGTGTGTTGTCGAATCACGCAGGTCGCGGAAGAAGTTGCTCATGGCACATCGTAATGCGCGGCTAACTCCGGTGATGCGGGGCGAGCTGGTTCAACAGGTCGCGGTTGGCTGGACGCAGGCCGAGGTCGCTCGTCAGTTCCGAGTCTCGCGCGCCACCGCC
>Ga0114999_10001193_pt1:0-32500 | contig 36460 bp, 35 predicted proteins | sample ArcticOcean_MG_C_3_FD_89820 | JGI IMG/M metagenome (GOLD analysis project Ga0114999, IMG submission 89820) | Marine microbial communities from western Arctic Ocean - ArcticOcean_MG_CB8_126 | ecosystem: Environmental > Aquatic > Marine > Oceanic | place: Arctic Ocean: Canada Basin...
CACCGATCTTTTTAGCAGCAATTTGATCGAGAGTGATCTCGCCCGCCTGACGCCCGCTTAAATAGTTGTCCCAGTTCTTGTGTCCATTTGGGGCCCGGTGATCCAGTCCAGAAAACAGGGATAGCTGATCCTTATGTCTGATAAGGTCCTTTAAAAGTGGAGTTATAGAATACTGGCTGCCTGTTTCTTTTGGGAATAACGAAGGGGCGTGAAGTCCCAGGTTGGCTCCCACGCATACGAGGCGTTTCGCCTTGGCGGCGTGGCCAGCGATCCCTGTTGCTCCAGATAGTCTTGGAAGAGAGCCAAGGGCGGGGAGGGCCAATGATACTCCGACTGCACGGAGGAACTGGCGACGATTTAGGGTATTATCTATCATTGGGGAACTTAGGGAGGATTTATAGTTCTAAGGATAATCTTGGATAGTTGAAGCTTAAAAGACTGGCTCAAATAGTGAGAATCGATACTCATTTCCACAAACATCGGTTTAATTCTATGAAATGTTTCTTTCTCTCTTCATTATTGTTTCTAGGATATACAATCTCATCTGTATCCGCTGCCTCCCCTGACTTTCTGATCTTTACCGATGATGATTTGAGTTCGTTCGACATTACACCTTACGGAGCCGAGGACGTTCGAACCCCCAATTTTCAGAAGCTGGCCAATGAAGGCCTTCGTTTTAATCAAGCGTTCATTGCCTCTCCTGCTTGTGCGCCCAGTCGGGCCGCGATGTTAACGGGTCTTATGCCGGCCCGAAACGGAGCTATGGCTAACCACACCTACAAGAAAGAGGGGATTCCTTCACTTCCACCCCTGCTCAAAGCTTTGGGCTATGAAGTGGCCGCCTTTGGCAAAGTTGCACATGGCAGAACTTCGGAGGTAATCCGCCATGGATTCGACCATCAGGATCCAAAAATGGATCAAAAGACGATCGAAGCCTGGTTAAAGCAGCGAACCTCCGAGAAACCGCTTTGCTTATTCGTCGGCACCAAGTCGCCTCACGTCCCCTGGCCGGATAACAAAGGTTACGATCCGGATAAACTGCGAATACCTCCGAATCATATCGATACACCTCAGACACGTGAGTTTCGTGCGCGGTACTATACCGACACCGAAATCTCGGATACTGAATATGGGTACGTTCGAGAGCTGGCGGCGAAGTATCTAAATCAGGACCTGCTTACCATCATGTCCTCGGACCACGGTTCACAATGGCCATTTGCGAAGTGGAATCTCTATGATGCAGGTATTCAGGTTCCTTTCATCGTCTCTTGGCCGGGTCATATCAAGCCGGGTACCGAAAGCGATGCGATGATCAGCTGGATCGATATTCTTCCAACGTTGATTGATATAGCTGGTGGAGATGCAGGAGACGAAATCGACGGTCGATCTTTCGCCAATGTCCTAACCGATCCAGAGGCGAATCATCGCGACCGCATTTTTACGATTCATGACAATGATGGACGATTCAATGTATACCCGATCCGATCCGTGCGGACTGATAGGTGGAAATACATCCGTAACCTTGAACCGACCTGGATCCACAGCACTCATTCCTATCGTCTTCGAAAAGATAACGCGGGTGCCTATTGGTGGAGCTGGGATCGAGCTGCTGAAAAGGATGCTGCTGCCGGCGCTATCGTGCAAAAATATCATACTCGTCCACCGGAAGAACTCTACGACCTGACCAACGACCCGTGGGAATTGAACAACCTGGCGGCCTTGCCCCAATTTGGCGACAAACTCCTCCAACTTCGCGCAGAGCTCGACGACTGGCTCAGCAGCCAGAATGACCCCATGACAATTAAAGTCGAACCCTGGCGCTTTGGAGATGCTGAGTTTCTTGATCCGGCGACTAAGGATGAAGACTGGTAGGGCAAGGTACTTGAGTAATTTAATCCAAATTAGTGGTAGATCATATTCCGGTTGTGGGTAGGGCTTTTTCGCCGAACGAGCCGTCTTTATCTCGGCGGTTTTGGCAAAACCGGCCTACCTTCAAATACCGAATAAATTGAGTAATTATGCTCCTGCTATTCCTCTGCGATACAGTAAAGAGACTTATCTCCGCGCAGAAACAGTTCCTTCCCCACCAGCGCTGCGGAAGCGCTAAAGCTGTCGTCGAGGCTGTTTACGGACAAAACTTCCGGTTCAGCCCCGGCAGTAAAGACCAACGTGTTGCCCTCAAGTGAAGTTATGTAAATCCGCCCGTTTGCGGCCACCGGTGAGGCGTAAACGTTTCCGATTCCAGGCAGGCGGGCCCGCGTGTAGACTTCCTCTCCGGTTTTAACTTTCAGACAAGTCATCACCCCCTGGTAATGACGGAGATAGTAGACGTGATCCTGGTATAGCAAGAGTGATGGCACATAAGGTGTGTCGTGTCGTTTTATCCATGCTACATTATCCGAATTTGTAATATCGCCTTTCGCCTCGTCGAGATTGATACCCAAGATGGCCTGCTTCTCGTAACTCGAACCGCAAATCACAAAACCGTCTGCTGAGACTGGCCCGGCAACCACATTGTGTGAGAGACCGCCACATTCCCAGATCAGTTCCCCGGTACCCAGATCGTAACTACGGATACGGTTTGCGGCGGAGACCACTACTTGTGCTTTCCCATTGTGCATCAACACGTGAGGCGACGACCACGAGGTCGGTTCATCGCGTTCATTTCTCCAGAGCTCTTTTCCAGTGTGCTTGTCGAAGGCCACAACGAAAGACGGACCTTCATGATCCCAATTTACGACTAATGTGTCACCGTAGAGGGTCGGCGAGCTGCCCTCACCATGACCGTGCTTGGTATGCATCTCACCCAGGTCTTTTTTCCACAGCACTTCCCCGTTCCAATCGAGGCAATATAATCCGGTCGAACCAAAAAAAGCGTAGATACGTTCTCCATCTGTGATAGGAGAAGCCGATGCATAACTACCTGTGTCGTGTCTGCTTTCATGGGGTACCTGGTTACGAACGGTGGTTTGCCAAAGAATCTTTCCGTCCTCTCTATTAACAGCGAAAACAATGAACTTCGTCTTCTGCACTTTGGTGGTGTTATCGTGTGCTCCTGGACGGATTCCTGCGGCTGGTTTTTTCTCTTCTCCGTGCGGTATTGATGTAGTTAGAAAAATCCGGTCATCCCACACGATGGGTGAAGAGGTGCCATAACCGATTGTCGAAATCTTCCACTTGATATTCTTAGTCTCGCTCCACTCAAGCGGAGGATCGGCAGTTGTCGCCACGCCGGTGTCCAACGGTCCACGCCACTGAGCCCAATAGCGCTCATCCCGCGGATCTTTCGCGAACACAATGAACGGAATCAGAAAGATCAGGCCACAGAAATGAATCTTCACTACCTAATTTAAATACGTGGGCAGCAGGGCTGTCGATAGGGAAGCCGACCTCTATCTGGTCGGTCAATAAGGTCCCAGGATAAATTGTCTCGAGTCTTGTTTTTTCTTCTTCGACTGTCGTTCACCGACCTAGAGATCTATCAATAAGCCGCCATTACATTCCTAATATGCGCCCTAAATTGTTATTGATTGAAGGGGGTATCAAGTTTTATTCGAAGAGGCATTAAACCGCTTTTGAGTATACCGCTTTATCTTTTCCAATGTAGGTATCGAAGACGGTGGCGATATTGCGAATCAACAATCTACCCAGATTGGAGACGGTGAGGCTTTGTTCTGTGAGAGATACTAGTCCGTCCTCTACCAAGGGGTGCAGTTTTTGAAGTTCCTTTCGGAAATGCTTCTTAAAATCGAAACCGAGTTCATGGCTGAGTTGTTCGAAATCGAGGCCCATGTCGCACATAATTACCGTTCTTCGTATGATGCCCTCCTTGGACATCACATATCCTTTTTCAACCGGACACTTTCCAGCGTCGAGGAATTCGTAGTAGGTCTGCAGGTCTTTGAAATTTTGCCGATAGCGTTTTCTAGACTGGTTGATTAGTCGTAGGTCGTTCGAGCCTTCCGTACGTAAAAACCACCAATATTGCTACCGGTGGTTTTTTAAATGGCGTCCCGTAGGGGATTCGAACCCCTGTTGCAGGGATGAAAACCCTGTGTCCTGACCGGGCTAGACGAACGGGACGTCTAACTTAGGAACTCGGGAAACTGGCGTTTTTGAAGGTTGGATCAAGCATTTTTTTGAAAAATGTGACGCTTGGGCTTGGAAGGCAGTTTGGATACTTGACAAGGTAGACATCGGACCTAGCGTATGACTCCTTTTTTTACAATACAATGCAACCGACATTTCGACCATCCAAACTTCGTAGAGCCCGCAAATTCGGGTTTCGCAAACGTATGTCCACCAGAGGTGGTCGTAAGGTAATAACTGCGCGTCGTCGTAAAGGTAGACAGCGTCTGACAGCCTAGCGGTCAACAACTCCCGTGCCGTATGCGATTTAGACTGACGGCCCGGCAGCACCTGCGAAATGGCCGAGAATTTGAAACAGTACGCCGACATGGTCGGGCCTTTCAAGGTGCGCCCTTTCTCTTTACCCTTTATATTCCTGAATTGGATGAAGGCAGTGTCCCTGTTTGTAGATTGGGCGTTATCGCATCAAGACGTGTGGGAAACGCGGTGGTTCGCAACCGATGCAAACGGATCTGCCGCGAGCTTTTTCGTAAACATCAACACTCGCTCCCTCCACACTGTGATTGTGTTTTTCTCGTACGAAAAAAATTTCCCGACTTTAGGTTCGAAGACCTGGAAAAGAAGTTTGTTCAGGCCTATCAATATTTGACACTCCCCAAGCGACCCACGAAATGAAATCCATCCATCTCCATTTGATCCTCCGCTCCCCGCGGTATATGGTTGTTGGGTTGGTTTTCATGTATCAACACGTTTTGAGCCCGATCAAGAATGCTTTTTTGGGTTCAGGAGGTTGTTGTCGGTTTCACCCCACCTGCTCTCAGTATACGATCGAGAGCGTAAAAACTCATGGGGCTATAAAAGGGTTATATTTTTCTGTCATCCGGCTGAGCAAGTGCCAGCCCTTTCACAATGGAGGCCATGACCCGGTCAAACCAGTGACATCTCGCTTTCAACCATTGCACCAACCGGAGTCTCTTATGGATCTCCGGAGCAAATCTTAAATATTTACATGGATAAAAAGAATACACTTTTAGGAGTTCTGTTTTTGCTCGCAGCCTTCGCCGTAATGGCGTTGATGAATAAAAATGCTTCTCAATCGGAACCGCCTTCTGTCACTGACTCGCCAGCTTCAGAGGCCGCCCCACCCGCGGAACGGTTTACCTCGAGTCCTCAACCTGTTGGTAGAGAACCGGAAGTTGCCGAGGCAGTGGTTGCCAAAGCTATCGAGGTTACAGAGGAAGTTATTGAAGAGCTTTCCTATTTGGAGAACGATTTGATTGAGGTTATTTTTACCAACCAGGGCGGGGCTATTAAAAAGGTCTCGATGAAGGAGTATGATGCGGAGAAGGGTTCTCAAGATCCCTATCTTTTTAATCATTTTGGTTATGCTCCGATGCTTGGAGTTTCTGTTGGTGATGGTGCCTTCGACAAACCGTTCACCAAAACTTTTCAGGATGGAGGTGAGATTCGATTTGAACGTCAGGAGGCCAATGGCCTGTTGATTCGAAATGTTTTTTGGATCCACCGTAACGAGGGAGAGGGCGAACCTTATTCCATAAGGCACAGCATAGAGTTCGTAAATACGGGGTCTGAGAATTTACTTCTTAAAGACTATCATCTCCATCTTGGGACGATTGAGCCGGCATTGCTCGGCGGCGGCACATTTCTCAGCAGCTTTTTAAACGTTGGTTATTACGAGGACGGGGATGAAGAATTTATTGCCTCAGGCAAATTTATTAAGTCAGGAGGCTTTTTGGGTATTGGTGCGAATAAAAACCCACCGCCTTTCATTTCCGAGTCCACTCGGTTCGATTGGATAAGTCTTAAAAACCAATTTTTTGTAACCATTCTGACGCCAGACTCGGCAGGTAAGGGAGTTACTGTTCGGCCCCAACCATTGGATCTCCTAAACGATAAGGGTGATCCAATGATCGCCCTTAGCAGTGATGCGCAGTTCGAATTATCCGGTCTCGGTGCTAATGAAAAAGTGACAAGCAACATGGACTTCTATGTTGGGCCCAAGGAGATCTTCCGTTTGCAAGCCATGGATCGCGATCAAGAAGCGGTTATGCAATTTGGTTGGTTTGGCGCCGTGAGTAAGGTCCTTCTGCTGGGGATGAAAAAAATCCACGCCGTCATCCCCAACTGGGGAATCGCGATTATTCTGATTACGATCGCTCTCAAATTGGTTTTTTGGCCCCTAACTCAAATCTCTGCTCGGTCCGCAAAAAAGATGCAGAAGATCCAGGGCCCAATGAAAGAGCTTACGGCAAAGTATAAAGAAGATCCGAAGCGGAAGAACGAGGAGATGATGAAACTCTATCGTAAGCACAAGGTGAATCCGGTTGGAGGCTGCTTACCGATGATTGTTCAAATTCCTATCTTCATTGGTTTTTTCTACATGCTGCGGACCTCCTCTGAGCTGCGTTTTGCAGAATTCTTGTGGATCTCCGATTTGTCTCAACCAGAGAAGATATTCTCTTGGGGGGTCAACTTGCCTATCTTGGGTCAATATTTTAATCTGCTCCCATTCACTATGGGGCTAACGATGTTTTACCAAATGCGCATGACTCCGACTGCTGCCTCGGCGGAGCAACAGGCGATTTTCAAATTCATGCCGGTCATGATGGTGGTAATGTTATATAACTTTGGATCAGGCTTATGTCTTTACTGGACGATTCAGAATTTAATGACCATATTGCAGCAAACGATTACTAACAAACGGAAAGATAAGGAAGAAATCGCGGCTGAACTGGAAGCAAGTGACCCCACTAAAAAACTGGAAAATCCACTCATCCGCAAGAAACCCAAACGTAAACCCAAGAACCAGTAAAATTTCTCATGTCAGGACATAGTAAATGGGCGACCACCAAACGCCATAAAGCGGTTATCGATGCGAAACGAGGGAAAATCTTTAGTGTAATCAGCAAGGAGTTGATAATGGCTGCTCGCTCAGGCGGAGGAGATGCCGATATGAATCCACGACTTCGCACTGTCCTTCAGAAAGCGAAGGCCGCTAATATGCCCAATGAGAATGTGCAACGTGCTATTAAAAAGGGCACGGGCGAATTGCCGGGCATCACCATTGAAGAAGTCCTTTATGAAGGTTACGGACCCGGCGGTGTCGCTATGATGATTGAGGTCGCAACTGACAACACCAACAGGAGCGTCAGTGAAGTTCGTAGCACCCTAACAAAAAATGGAGGAAACCTCGGTGGAAGTGGAGCCGTTGCCTATAATTTTTCAAGGATGGGGCAGTTTGTAATTGCCGCAGATAAAACCGATGAAGAAGCACTCATGGAAAGTACGCTTGAGGCTGGGGCTGAAGATATCCTGAGCGAAGACGACCACTTTGAAGTTAGGTGTCCGATTTCCGAGTACGAGAAAGTGAGTCGCGCACTCGAAGAGGCTGGTATTGAACCGGATTCATCGGAGCTAGCCTATATTCCAGAAAACCTTGTTCCTGTGAGCGATGTCGAGGATGCGAAACGCATTTTGCGTGTTATCGACCTCCTGGAAGACCTGGAAGATGTGCAAAACGTCTATGCCAATTTCGATATGGCCGATTCGATATTAGAAGCTACCGAGGAATAAGTTCTTTGGTCTTTCCAAATTTAAAGGATTTCATACTTTAAAAGGCTGTGGCTTATTTCCTTCACAATTTAGGATTATTTATTCTCCGACTGGTAACTGGCAGTTTGGTCAGTTTCTTTGCTGCTCGCGAAATGGCTGGTCGCTCAGATATCATAATGGAGACCTTAGAGCGTGTCGCCAATGGTGCTCCCGATATCGTAATTTTTTTTGTCGTCGGTGCTCCCGATATCGTAAAAGTTTTTGTCGGCTATATGATCCTCTTTCTAGGCGCTATGCTTGTAATTGGATTCTGGACCCGATTCCTCGCCTTGGTGCTGTTGCTCCTAATGGGTATCGGCACGTTGTTTTGTTGGTTGCCTCAGGACAGTCAGTTCAATTTTCACATCGAAGCTCTTTACGGGCTCCTTTTCTTTTATTTGATGTTGGTCGGCGGCGGACAATGGGCTGTTTCACGTAAACGTATTCCCAAAGAGCACTCGGTTCTGGAAAGCGAGCAATCTATTCTGGCGAGCGATGGTCGTCCCTCTATTTTTACCGCAGACGACGTTGCCGATGGATCGTCCACGTTGGTTCCTCCTACGATTGCGAACCAGTTAGATGACAGTTCTGAAGAAGAGTCAGAACCTGTGATAACTGAACTTGCGGATGGTGATGAGGACGACGATGAAGAAGAAAACGATGGGTCTCAGAAATCGTTAATCTGATTCTTCACGAAGCTGTTTCAGGATTTTCTCCTTATTATCGTCATATTTCGGATCTGTAATTTGATCCAATAATAAAGGAACCATTTCTTTGCGACCAAGCATCAGGTACACATTGGCCTGATGAAGGCGGACAATTTGTTTATCGGTCTCAGAATAGGTGGAATTTTCGATGTCTTTCCATTCCCTTAATGCTTCTTCCATATCTGCATCTGGTATGTCGTAAAACGACTCTGCGTAGCGGTATCGATAAGCTAGATTGTCTGACCCGAATTCGGCTGCGTTCTTAAATGCATCGAGCATTTGTTTGTTGAGATGGCTCTCAGAGAGAATTCCATCCTTAACGAAATGTTTTCGAAAATAGAATAAAAGATTGCCGAGCTGATAGTGGTAAAGTGGTTCTTTTGGAGCTAGTTTGATCGCTCCTAGGTAATAGGGTAAGCCTAAGGCGTAACTGGCTTCTTCCGTCATGAAATTTCCCAATTGGTTCTTTACCTTAGGATTTGTCGGATCCAAAGAATCGGCCTTTAGTAAAAGTTTTAGCGAGTTTTCTCGTTGATCTATCTGAGCAAGGAAAAGGCCATAAGTAACCAAGACTGCTAGGTTGTTCTCATTTTTGGAAAAAAGAGACTGGTATTCTGCTCGGATGGCGTAGAGCCGTGATTCCATGGAGCTTTTGTCTATGGGGTTTTGCTCTTTTGCATACGCTTCAAATATGCGGTTTTGCCTGACTTGTAGATCTTCCAGAATAATCTGGGCCTGTGTTTTGACCTGAGCTTCCGACACTAAAGGGCCGATCGCTGCCAAGCTGCTAAGAAGGATTATTTTAAATCGTGCGACCATTTTTTGTTAATGTGATCAGCAAATGGATGAAATCCAAGATGAAATGTTCCGCTTTCCCGTGCAAATTGTACATAAAAAGGGGCGGAGAGCCTGGCTCTCCACCCCGTGTCATTTTCTTATTTCACTTTCTTAATGATGCCTTTTGTTCTGCAATTACTAATTGGTAGCAGTAACAAATGGGACATCTGTAATCTCCCTCAAATAGAAGGCGATTATGGTTTTAGTTTGGAATTGCCGCGATTTTTCACTGATCTCCGCAACATCATTGCGGATAATCTGTTCCCAATCGGCGGGTTCCAGGATCTGATCATTCAGCAGCTTTACCTTATTCGGATATACTTTATAGGTTTCAAGCGTATGGATGGGACCTTTTGGGTCTTTCTCCTGCTCGCTATAAACGGTATTTCCGGTGAGGAAAGCCAAGCTGAAGGCCAGGGCCATTATTTTTGTTTTCATTGTTCGTTTTGGAAAAATTATTTTCGAGGTAACGAACTGATGAAGAAGTGAGCACATGGCTCTATTTAAAAGAACAAGTGTCACTATAAAAGCAACGCATGGAATAGCAAGTCCGATCGCTCGATTTACCTGTCACCGCTTTTTTTATCAAATCTTGTACTTTTGACCCTTAGAATGATTTGGAGTATAAAGATCAGAAAAGCTCGTCTTGCTGCAGGATTTCCTGTCTTTCCAAGCATTCCGGACCGTTATTCTTCGGGCTATTTACTAAGCTTGAGACCGGGTAAGCCTCCATATCCTCAGCAGGGTAGGGTGCAGTTAGCTCCTGTAAGCTTTTTCTAGTGCTTTCTTGATTCAGCCAGATTTCCATCTTTTCGGCGTTTAACATCACCGGCATCCTGTCGTGCAATTCTTTCATAAGCTCATTGGGCGAAGTCGTCAGTATGGTGCAGGACTCCAATCTTTCACCCGTCGAGCTTTCCCATTTCTCCCAAAGTCCGGCCATTGCAAAAGGCTGGCCTTCTTTTCTTTTAATAAAATAGGGAGTTCTATTTTTTCCATCTCGTTGCCATTCAAAAAACCCGTCGGCAGGAATCAGGCAGCGCCTGCTCTGGAAAGCGGATCTAAAGGCTGGCTTCTCTGCTAGTGTCTCAGATCTGGCGTTGATCATCCGGTTCCCTATGCTTGGGTCCTTTGCCCAAAACGGCACCAGCCCCCATCTTAACTTCACTATCTCCTTATCGTTTGATGTGTTCTGGTTTCGTACCGCCCAGATGTCGACTCCAGGTGGAATGTTATAGTCGGGCTGCATTTCGGGGATGTCATTGAAGACAAAAGCTTTTGAAAAGAACCTCTCTGGAACGGTCAGGCTGAATCGGCCACACATAGGTAGAGGGTTTAAAAGAATTAGAATCGAAGCAATATACAAAAAAAGCCGCCCTTTCGGACGGCTTTTGAAAAATTGTTTTTAGCTGAACTAAGGTTGATCGGCTGGGGGAGTTGCTTCAGTCGCCAGAATTTCATGGACCGTGAACTCAAACATCAAAGCAGAGTCAGGCGGTATTCCGTTTTCAGCATCGCTGCTGAAACCGAGGGAGGCAGGCACCCACAGGTGAATTATCCCACCTTCGCGGACGTATTGGAGTCCCTCACGGACCCCTGGTACCATATTGGGTAATATTACTGGGATGGGTCCACCCTCTCCACGATTTGCAGTCGAATCTATTACTGTGCCGTCGATCAAATAGGCCGTATATTCGGCACTTACAACGGAATCGCCATTAGGTGGAAACTTGCCCGTGCCTTCGCTGATGAGCTCATAGAACAGCCCAGTGCTGGTTTTCTTGACGTTTTCTTTTTTCGCCAATTCTGCAAAGAATTTAATGGTCTGTTCTTTTCTTTCTCTTTCCATACGTTCTTGTACGGGGGCCCAGCGTTCGTCTATAAGTTCTGCAACGGCAGGACGTCTCTCTTCCCAGTTTTCGATGATCCGATTGCGTAGGGAGGCGTGTACTCCGGTTCGGAATGCTAGTTGTTCTCTGTCGGACATTTCGAGCAAGTGCACTTGGTTGTTCCGCACCATTAACCACCCATAGATGGCAAAAAGCTCCTCTATCTCGGTGAATTTCGTCGGTGTCTCTTTCTCTGCTCCTGCATCAGCAGGGCCAGCTGTTGTCGCCGGTGCCGGTGCTGGAGCAGCTTGTGTTGTAGGTGCAATTTCTTCTTCTTCGCCGAATGAAATTGAGATTTTTGGTGCATCTTCTTCTTCCTGAGCAAACAATGCCGGAGAGAGGTTCAAAGCTAAAGCTGTGAGTAAGCTAACTGAAAAATATGTGGTTTTTTTAATCATTTTGCTGATTGGTTTTTAAAAATTGAACCTTCCGAAATAAGGCCGTCAGGGATCTTAGCCAGCTTTTTCTGACTTCAACTAAGAATTGAAGTAGCATGAAACTAGTCGGAAAGCTTTAAGCGGGCCTTTTCAAGCAATCGAATTACGGAATCGTCTGGTGCCACCTTGCTAACCTCCGAAAAATCAATCCACCTAAGATCATTCGATTCATCATTAGGTATTAGTGGCTGTTGGCTGTTGGCGTAGATCAGAAAGCGAACATCGTAGTGATAGTGAGACGGAATGCTCTTCCACATAGGGATTTCATGAATGTCCAAGTCAAATATCTCTTCTGAAAATATACGAAACTCCTCAAGCCCTGTTTCCTCTTCGACTTCTTTTTTCGCTACTTGAACGACATCAGGATCCCCATCACAGTGACCTCCTGGCTGCAGCCAAAGGCCCAGCTTTTTGTGGAGAACCAAAAGCGCCTGGTTTCGTTCGGGATCCACAATCCAAGCTGAAGCCGTAATATGACCTTCTTCCAGTGACCGTTTAAAGCAACTGGCATTGTTATCTACGAAGCTTAAAAACGCATCTCTGGCTTCTATGTCCGTTGCCTGATCACGGTATTCCTGGAGCAATTGTTTAAGGGGGTTGCGATGCATGATTTAACTAATGGACTAACAGCTCCACCTTCTGCCAACTTTTTTCGTTGTTAAACCAGCTTGGTCAGGCATAAGAAAAAGAAACTATCTCGATCATCGTTTACTACCCTAAATTTTATGACAAATCAGACAGACTCATCTGGTGATTCAGGCCACGCCTTGTATTGGCGGGCAAACATCAAAATTCTACTGTTTCTCATAGCTATTTGGTTTATTGCTTCATTTGGCCTGGGTATCATCGCTGTCGATTGGTTAGACCAATTCAAGATTATGGGTTTCCCGCTTGGGTTTTGGATGGCTCAACAAGGCTCTATCATCGTTTTTCTACTAATTATTGCCTTCTACACCTGGAAGATGAACCGCGTGGACAAATCCTTTGGAGTTGAAGAGGAAGAACCTAAACAAGTAGACTTCGAAATTTAAGAAATCGAGGTAATTACTAATCATGCCATTATTTTTTTGGACATTCCTTTTTATTTTTCTCAGCTTTGGTCTCTACATAGGAATAGCTATTTGGACCCGAGTAGCCTCCACTAAAGGATTTTATGTTGCGGGAGGATCCGTACATCCAATTCTGAATGGTGCAGCAACGGCAGCAGACTGGATGTCTGCTGCATCCTTTATTTCCATGGCGGGATTGATTTCTACCATGGGCAGGGACGGGTCGATTTATTTGATGGGCTGGACTGGTGGCTATGTGCTACTTGCCTTATTGTTAGCTCCCTACTTGCGGAAGTTCGGTCAGTTTACTGTTCCTGATTTTGTGGGTGAGCGTTACTATTCTAAAGTAGCCAGGTTTGTCGCCTTGTTATGTGCCGTATTTGTTTCGTTTACTTATATTGCAGGGCAAATGCGCGGTGTGGGCATCGTCTTTGCAAGGGTGTTTGAGTGGGACATTTTCTGGGGAGTATTTGCCGGGATGTTAATCGTATTCACTTACGCCGTGCTCGGTGGGATGAAGGGAATAACTTACACGCAGGTTGCGCAATACTGTGTACTGATATTTGCCTATTTGGTACCTGCGATTTTTATATGCATTGCCATGACCGGGCATGTGGTTCCTCAGATTGGATTTGGTGCTGAAGTTATCGGGGAACCAGGTGTATTTTTATTAGATAAACTGGATGGGTTAAGTACGGATCTCGGCTTTGCCACCTATACGGATGGGTCAAAAAGTACTATCGACGTATTTTTTATCACCGCAGCACTTATGCTGGGAACAGCAGGCCTTCCTCATGTAATTATTCGTTTCTTTACCGTACCGAAAGTAGCCGATGCTCGTGTATCCGCCTTTTGGGCACTTTTATTTATTTCAATTTTATACCTAACCGCGCCGGCCATTGCTGCATTCGCGCGGACCAATATTTTGCAGACCGTCACCAATACTACTTATTCAGAAGTTCCAGATTGGTTTAAGACTTGGGAGAATACCGGACTCATTAAATTCGAAGATAAAAATGCGGACGGAGTTATTCAATACTACAACGATCAGAATGAATCGTTTTTACCTCAGGCTGCCGCTCAGGGTTGGAACGGAAACGAGTTGATTGTTGATAAGGATATTATCGTTCTTGCGAATCCAGAGATCGCAAATTTACCGAACTGGGTGATTGCTCTGGTGGCAGCAGGTGGACTCGCCGCTGCGCTGTCTACTGCTGCAGGGTTGTTGTTAGTTATTTCATCTTCTGTTGCCCATGATTTGATGAAGAAGATGATAGCGCCAAACATGACAGAGAAGCAGGAACTCACAGTAGCCCGAATAGCCGCTGCGGTTGCCATCGTCATAGCCGGATACTTTGGCGTTAATCCGCCCGGATTTGTAGGAGAAGTAGTTGCTTTTGCATTTGGGCTCGCTGCGTCCTCCTTTTTCCCTGTGTTGCTATTGGGAATCTTTTCTAAGCGAATGAACAAAGAGGGTGCTATTGCGGGAATGATCGTAGGTATCGTGTTCACCGCGTCTTATATCATTTACTTTAAGTTTGTTAATCCCACTTCGAATAACCCTGAAAGTTGGTGGTTTGGCATATCACCGGAGGGAATTGGAACTCTTGGAATGATCCTCAACTTTGCGGTTTCCGTAACGGTATGTCGTTTCTTTCCTGCTCCTCCTGAAAGGGTGCTAAAACTGATCGACGAAATCCGGGTTCCCAAAGTGGGGTAGAGGGTAAACGGCCCCTTGCTGTGTGTGTTTCTCCGGTGTGTCTACAAATTCTTTGTAGTAACAAAATGTCGACTTATTCGCCGTTGAGAGTTTTCCCGAAGAGCTTACGTGTATCGTCGAGCAGTTGTTTCCGCTCCTTCTTAATACGCGACTTTTCTTCTGCTATTAAATTCCGTTCTTCTTCAAAATGTAACTTGTCGTCAGAAAGGATACTCCGTTCACGTTCCAATTGCTCGCGCTCTAACTCGGCAGCTCGTTTGACAACATTAAGTTTTCAACTTCGTCTTTTGCCGCACCAGCTTGATTGACGAGACCCTCGACCTTCTTTCTCTGGATCTCGATATCGTTCTTTTCTTTTAGCAACTTTTGGCGTTCGTGCTTCTGTTTGGTGTGCGCTTCTGCTACCTCTCGGCGGAATTTTAAACGTTCCTCTGAAAATTGGTCTTTTTCTTCTCCGAGGGCTTCAACTTCTTCGAGGTAAGAAAGCTCCCGCTCCCGCATTTGCTCCAGGTTGTTCTTTTCGATTTCAATTTGACGCCGCTCTTATGAAACGTCCTCTGTCTGTTTATCGATCGATTGCTTGAGTTGCGTCAGCTCTGTTTCTTTTATGCCAAGAGCTTCGGAATTCGCCTTAACTTCCTCCTTAACGGATTGCAAAGAAGCAGCTTCTTGCTGGACAGCTTCAATTTGAGATAGGGACTCTTGTAGTTCGAGCTCCACCTGACTGTGTCGTTCCTTAAAAGCAAGCATCTCCTTTTCAATAAATGCTTCGTGCTCTTTCTTGGCTTGCTCCAGCTCTTCATGAAATTCAGCGGTTGCAGCATCCATCTCCGCCCAAGCTGAATTAATTTCATCCTTCTCGGAAATGAGTTATTCTTGTTGCTGCGATAACTCGATCTCTCTTTGAGCAATTGCTTCGCGATCGCCCTTTAATTGTTGTTCAATTTTACTGCGCTCTTCTCCTAAAGTTTCGTGAAGTCGATTAGCCTCGGCATCTAGATCAGCCCATCCTTGGTCCAGTTCAGCACGGCCTGTTTCGACTTGTTGTAGTTCGTCATCAAATTTTCTACGATCAAACTCAAATGCTTCTCTACGAGCATTGATTTCGGCCAAACCGAGTTGGACTTCCTCCTCCTTCGCTTCAAGCTGGCGCAAGCCTTCTTCTTTCTGTTCGAGAATAATTCGCTGAGCTTCTAGCTCTGCCTGGAGACCGTTTAAAGATTCTTTTTCTTTGTTTACTTGTTGTGAGTGCAGGAACCTTGCTTCCTCAAGTTGTGCATGAACTTGCTCAACCTCCATATCCAAGTCAGCACGCTCGGGTTCAATAATTTTTTTATTAGAGGCAAATTCTTTTTGAGCTGTCTCAAGTTGTTCTAACTCTTCCCTGAATTCCGCCAAATTCTCTGCGAAGCTCTCTTCGCGTAGTTTCAACTCACGATCTTTGCTCTCAACTTCCGCCGCGCGCAAACGCTCTTTGTCGAGAAGCGCTTGTTGTTCCGCCATTTCGGCTGCTTTGAGGTTCCAATGTTCTTCGTTTTCATGCGACTTATTGTCTAACTTTTCTTGGAGCTGCTCTAACTTTAGCTCTTTGTCTTCAAAAGCACTGTTCAACTTGGCTTTTTCCGCCTCAACTTCTGAGAGTTGCTTCTCTAAAGACTCTCTTACCTCCGAGAGCTCATTGCTTTTGAAGATAGTGATCGAGTTACCCAAACTGGGCCATGTGATTTGTTAGTCTGGGCTCCTTCCTGTGTTCACCTTTCTGGACATACCAGCATTCAAGATTGGTTTCTTGAAGCTGTATTAGCTGACCTTGAATTGAATCCTTTTGAAATTGACCAGAGTTTATTACCTTTCGAAGTAGACGAGTCGGTTGGCGAGGTGCGGTCATCGGATCTCGAGATATTTGCAAAAATTTATACAAGCCTAACTTCGGATGAAGATTTTTCATGGCAGAACGACTACTTGAGTTGTTTGAACAAATCCGAAGCCATTCCTCGCCGACCACAGACTGGTTCCAATTCGCCGTTCCCAACCGCCCATCCTGACCGCATTAGTCAAGTGGTGGCGGTACCGACGGCGAAGGTAGTTTCTCAGGAAGAACCTTCAATGCTTGATGCTCAACCAGAATACAGCCCCTATGCTCCACCACCTGATCCAGGTGAGTCCCAGCCGTTGCCCGTTGAGCCTCAAAAGCAAAAAGAACCGGATGCAATTCCAGCCCATTTGATGAGGGATGTTGAAGAGTACGAAGGGGAATTCGAAGAGAACGACGACTTTAATGAGAGTAAGGGACGATTAGCGTTCAAGCTAGGTATTGTTGTGTTTAGTATCATTCTCGCATTCGTGTTAGTGATAGTTGTTTTCTATCCTGAGGTCTCCGAAAAGTACCTTGGGTTGAGTCCGCCTAAAAACAACTTTGATTCGACTTTGGCTTCTCGAGGAAGCGCTACATCTGCTGACTCGAACGACCTTACAAGTTCGATCGAGCCCTCTGATTCTGACGTTGCAACAGGTATCGAGAAATTAAGAACGGAACGGGCGAACTCTTCTTTCGGAGGACTTTTTCTTCCGACGATTCCAACGGGAGCCACTGTTGTCATTGGCGATATGGAACCTCTAACGAGTCCGGTTAAACTTCCTAACTTAAGGCCTGGCGTGTATGGGGTTTCCGTAAGCAAGAAAGGATTTGAAACAAAGATAATAATCGTTACAACTGAACCCAAGCAGGTTCTTAAAACGGATCCCGTTTATTTACCTCCAGCTAAATGACCACCGGTCGGCTCCTATTGCCGTTGGATCCTCGTTGTTTCTGGGGGTGCGCAAATTGGGCAATCGAGTCCCTGATCCTGCTAGCTAGGCTCGGAAAAGGCAATTAGGGCGACTTTCTTGAGATTGTCCACTCCCCGGTTTCCTCCAAGTCGTAACTTAAACGGTCGTGAAGACGGTTAGCCCTCCCCTGCCAGAATTCCAGCTTATGTGGAACTACTCGAAATCCTCCCCAGAAACCAGGTAGAGGAATTTGGCCACTAGCAAATTTGTCCTTCAGGATTTGTAATTTTCCTTCGAGGACTGCGCGGGAACCAATCGTTCCACTCTGTTGAGATACCCAGGCACCAAGCTGGCTCCCTCTGGGCCTTGATAAAAAGTACTTGAGAGATCGGGCAGCGGAAACCTTTTCGGCTCTACCCTGAATGATCAACTGACGTTCTAGCGCGAGCCACGGAAATAGCAGAGCTACTTTGGCATTCTCAGTTATTTGTCGAGCCTTGGTGCTTTCGTAGTTGGTAAAAAAAATGAATCCGCCTTCATCATACTCTTTTAGCAGCACTGTTCGGATGGATGGCTGACCTTTTGGCGAGACAGTGGCCAGACTCATTGCATTGGGTTCTACTAATTTTGCATCAAATGCTTGCTGAAACCAAAGCTCGAATTGTTTGAAAGGATTTCCAAGCATATCCTGGCGTGTGATTCCTTTCTGGCTGTATTCCTGCCTCAGACTGCTAATATCAACTTTGTTCACGGGTAAGTTCTAAAATGAGTTGTTTGTGTTTCGGATAGATTGAAATAAGATGTTCTCTATTTCCCAGCTCAAAATCCTCCCATACAAACCCAGGAGCCATGGTAGTTCCTAATAGTGCCCAGGCGCCCCCTTCAATAAGACGTGAGCCGTGCCAAGTATTTTTAAGGACGGGGTATTGGACCAGTTGTCCGGCGGCTAGATTCTGACCCAAAAAAGTTCGTTTCATATCTAAGGTTGGCGACAGTTCAATTAGCTCAACGGGGTCTCCGAGGTAAAAATGATAAACTTCGTCTTCAATGAGTCTGTGCAAAGCGGAAAATGAATCTTTAGTTAATAGGAAATAAATTCCAGTACCCAGGGGTTGTTCGTACCCTTTTCCCAACTCGATTGATTGAGTCGATTGAAAGCTTCGCTTAAAGTACCCTCCTTCCAAAGGGAGCGGCTCAAGCTTAAGGAATTTGATTAACTCAGTACCTGAAAAGGGCATCGGGATAATCCTGCTGCCCTCAATAGGTGGGTCAAACTTTGGTTTAAGTTCCTTAATTATATCTGCATACTGAAATCAGGAGAGTAGAAGTCCATGTCTGAAATGCCATCCAACCAAAAATGTCAGATTAAGGAAGTGAGTAATATACATTTTCTGATGGTTTGATCTTGATGTGCTCCTTTTTGATCAACAAACGAAGGGCAACTCAGTTTCATCCATGTGCATGTTACCCAGTGACGATTATAAACCTAAGTGAGTGTCGGCCCTACACCTACCCAACAGTTTCCCCTATTATAGTTTCATTTTTTTGTGAAATCCTATTTAAAAAAAGCAACGGCCCCAGGATATCTCCTGGGGCCATGCTTTCACAAAGGGTCAAGCTTTGTTGAGGATGAAAAAATGATAGGAATTTATTACTGTCTTTATAGCTTGAAAAGAGCGCTTTGTACGCTGGGGTAAAATTGTAACATAATTGGCACATTTCATGATATAGGGGGGATACCATTATGTGAAGATGTGAGTTTTCCCTATAGGGATCTCTTATTCTAAAACTGTGAATATCTTTCGATGAAATTGGGATTTTTTTGAGTGTTGTGAGAATTCAACAGGTAACTCACTTGTCAGCGCGTACCAAACAGGATAAAAGCTTTAAATAGACTAAAAATCCCATTCTTTATCTTTGAAGTTGATAGTAACAGCACTCCGCCAAGAAGCTCGACCATTGATCGATGCTTTTGGATTAAAGCAGGATAATTCCTCTAAGAGAATTCCGATTTACACCTCCGAGGACACATTACTTGTTATAAGTGGGATAGGTAAATTACACGCCGGGATAGCGACCACTCACGCGATCCACCTGGCGGGGAGTCCATCCAATTGCCAAGTCATCAATGTGGGAATGTGCGGAGCTGTCGTAGATAGTGTCATTTTGGGAGAAGCAGTGGTTGCTCACAAAATTTGGGATCATGCCAGTGGACGGGAGTTTTTTCCCGACATGGTATTTAAACACGGTCTTCAAGAAGCTTCCTTGGGCACCTTTGACAAACCCGTGACTTCTGGCAGCCGATCTATACTCGCATGTGATCTTATTGACATGGAAGCCTCTGGAGTTTTCCAAGCTGCTCAGCTTTTTATTCCGCCCCATCAGATGTTTTTTCTCAAGGTGGCGACTGATTATCTTGAATTTTCTTCTGACGATTATGGTCAAATGCTTCGATATTATGAACAGTCAGTCGAAGACTGGCTCCCGATTTTAAAAGGATACCATCCTTTCAATCCGCTTGATCCAGTAATCTCCGATGAACAGGAAAGTCTCATCATGTCGCTTGCAGCAAGCATGCGCTTGACACAAACTCAAACGCACCAGTTGAGGGATGCGGCACTTCGCTTCCTTGTTCGAGGTGGTACTGATCTCGATATACTTCGGCTCAAACTTGAATTGAAGCCTACTCATAAATCTCTTCGAAACCGGATGTTTGAAACGATTATTCAAACACTCGATCAGTAGAATTCTTTCCGTATTGCTATTCTGCTTTACCTATGAAGTTTCGGTCTCTCCCTTGCTTTCTTATGTATCTAAAATATAGCCCCCGCTTCTCTAGGAATTGACCGAGCATGTTGTTAAAACGGTTTTCACACATCTATTTGGAAGAAGGAGCTGAAGCTTATCCGCTTACGCGGAACATTCTCGACAGACTTCCCAACTCCACAGTCGTAAGTGTAGCAAACTATATGGACGTCTTCGGCCGGTCAGGTCAGAATTTTCAAATGCAAAAACAGAGCCCCAAGTTGATTCTGGCCCGTAAAAAAGATAAGCTCATCTATGACGGCTCGATGGCCAGCCAGAGTTTTGGTTACAGAAATTTCTACTACAACTCACTGCTTCTCAACTGCGTTTACAATTGCGACTACTGTTACCTGCAAGGGATGTATCCCAGCGGAAACATGGTGGTATTTGTAAATGAAGATGACTTTTATCAAGCGACATTAAAGGCCATTGATTTTCGTCCGTTCCCTGAGGAGCCGTTGTATCTTTGCATTTCTTACGACACGGATCTTCTAGCCTATGAAAATGTGGTACCGTACGCGACCCGCTTTATAGAGTTTACCCGTGAGAACGAAGATCTGGTAATTGAAATCCGAACTAAAAGCGCCAATTGGCGTCCGCTTGAAGATGTGCTGCCCAATGAACGCTGCATATTGGCGTGGACACTTTCTCCGCCCGAAGTCGCGGTAAAATACGAGAAACTTACGCCTTCCCATGATCAGAGAATCGAGGCTATCAAGCAGTGCCTTGATCGCGGTTGGCCTGTCCGGCTGTGTTTCGATCCTGTGTTAAAAATAGACAACTGGGAGGAGATTTATGGGTCCTTTTTCAAAGACGTCTTTAAGCGCTTGCCAGCGGAGAAGATCCGTGATGTGAGTCTCGGCGTTTTTCGAATGAATGCGGATTATTTTAAACGTATCAAAAAACAACGGACTGATTCCGACATATTATTTTATCCTTTTGAAAACAGCCAATCCTTCGTGTCTTACCCTCAAGATGAACGATCCTATATGATCGAGTCGTTGAAGGCGGTATTGCTGAATTATTTACCGGCTGAAAAAATTGAAACATGGACATAGCCATTGTAACGGGTGCCAACACCCGAACCGGTTTAGCAATATCTAGAAAGCTTATTGAAATTGGATGCCGTGTTTACGGCCTTGGAAGCGATTTTAGTTCCTTGCCGCTTGAAGACTCCAACTTCGTGCCTGTCACCTGTGACTTAACGAGTACTGAGCATCTTTGTCAGATATTTCAGGAGATTCTCAATAAGGAGAAGGACATTTACGTATTGGTTAACCATGCCAAGCACCTTCATGTAGCGGCGCATGAGAAGCAGGGACTAAACAACCTGGAGTCTTTGGTTCAGGTCAATCTTTTGACGCCATTGATTTTGACGCGTATGGTCTTACCATCGCTTATTCGTCTCAATGGCTATGTTATTAATATTGGGTTTCCTGATTCCCTAAAAAATCACAAATTGGGGAGCGCATTTCTTTCTGCAGAAGTCGGACTGATGGAGTTTTCAAAACGACTTTTCGAAGAAGTTCGGCAGGATGGGGTTAGGGTGTGTTCCTTGGTTCTCGATACGGCGAACGCTGAAACTTTCACTAGTGAAGGATTCTCGGAGCAAGAAAACAGTGACCTTATTTTAGATGCCGAATCGATTGCCCAATCAATTGAGTACGTCCTAAGCCAAAAGAGTGATTCGGTGATATCGAACCTTGTGGTTCGGCCACAGAAGCGCGAGCCCGATGCAAAAGATCTCAGTTCAGGCAGAAAAATTTCACCCGCTAAACCTTTCATTCCCAGGAAACCTGTTGAAAAGGTTGTAATCGGCCGTTTGCAAAAAGAAGTTGAAGCTGAATCGACTGAAAAGGCACCCACAACCTACATGGATATGGCCCGTGAATTAGCTGAGGAAGAAGTGCTGAATCCTGAATCGTCAAGTAAACCAGGCGATATACGAGAACTTCATGAGGATTCAAAAACCGATCCGAAATACGACAGTACGAATGGCGCATTGGGACGTGAAAAATCAGGTAATCAAAAAAATCGTCGGCGTCCTCGTCGTCGCAATCAAAGAAAGAGGGATTCTCAGACTCAGGAGCCTGCTAATCGTGATAAGCCTCAACCAAAACCAAGGCGTCCAAAAAGGAATGACAATCAGCCTGTAAATCCGAAAACGCCTGCACCTGAGAAGGTCGCAAGTTCGAATCCGAAAGATAAAGTGCTAACCAAAAAGCGACCTGCGAAGAAAATAGTTAAAGAGGCACCAGTAAAAAAGCCCGCGGCAAAATCAGCTCCTAAAAAGCCCGCGGATAAGGTAAAGCAGGTCATCAGACCCTCAGCGGCCAAAAAAAGTGTCGCTCAAAAAGAGGGGAAGAAGCGGGTTGCAAGAAAAGTCGCGAAGAAAGCTCCTAAGAAACCAACTGCATCTAAGTCGGAGGATTCTTAGTGGGCCAGAAGCCATCCGACATTTGGACTCCTCTTAATGATTCTATCTTTTTGAGGGCCATAAAATAACACCAAGCGTTTTCCGACGCTTCAGAATTCTCAGCGTTTTTAAATACGTTTACCCTTTTGCGGTAGTATTCATTCAGGCCCTCTTGTCTATTGGGATCGTAACCTTTCAGCTCGTCCAATTTGGATAAAACCTCGGATTCTTTATGGCTGAACCTCAGAACAAAACCGCAAATTCTTAAGTCGTCTCCCTCCAGCGCTCCTGGATACCCTAACGGAGAAAAATCAAATAGTTTCCCGTTAACATAGGCTTCTTCGGCCTCGAATTTGAACGAGCTACAAAAGCGATCGTGATAGATCCCACCTGGTTTAAGGGTCCCATAGACAAATACGCTGGTAAATTCTTTGCTCTTCATTGAATGAAATACGTATTGAACGGTTTAAGGATCTCATGGCCATTCAAAGCGAACCTGTGGGCATTTATTTCGAATCATCTAAGAAATTTCAGGACCCTGTTTGGCTTCTTTTTACTAATTGACCTGTAACACCTTACTTCTATGTTTTCCCACCTCTTATGAACCGGGTGTATATCAAGACTTACGGCTGCCAGATGAATGAGCGCGACTCCGAAGCAGTTGCTGCCAAGCTTCGTGCCCGTGGGTACTCGTTGGTCGATAATGAGTTCGATGCGGACGTGGTTTTATTGAACACGTGCTCGGTTCGAGACCAAGCCGAGCAGAAGGCTATTGGGAAAACCGGGTATTTAGGAAAGCGCAAACGAACCAACCCGGATTTCATTATTGGGATAATGGGTTGTATGGCGCAAAACAGAGGGACTGAACTCGTTGATAAGCTCCCGGACCTGGATCTCTTGGTTGGCACTCAAAAATTTCACGCAATTCCCGATCATCTCGACAATATCATCGCGACCCAAAATGGCCTTGGACCTAAACCGTCGACCATTGTTGATTTAGACGAAGAGGAGGGGTCCCAAAACACAATTCGCGAGCACTTGTCTGACAGTCGTCAAGTGTGTGCTTTCGTTTCAATCATGCAGGGGTGCAATATGAATTGTGCTTTCTGTATCGTGCCTAAAACCCGTGGCAATGAACGTTGCCGCCCTATTGAAGAAATCGTTGATGAGGTTGAAGAACTTGCGGCGAGGGGTACCAAAGAAATCACATTGCTTGGCCAAATTGTTAATAGCTACGGCCGTCGCGAAATACCATTTCGGAATAAGAAGTCTCCCTTTGTTCAGCTTCTGGAAAAGGTACAAGAAGTAAAAGGCATCGAACGCATCCGTTTCACTTCCCCGCACCCGCGTGGATTCAAGGAAGACTTGGTAGAAGCCTACCGTGATCTCTCCAAGCTTTGCGAGTATGTCCACCTGCCTGCGCAATCAGGATCGAACCGAATGTTGAAATTGATGAATCGTCCTTATTCGCGTGAACGATACTTGGAGATAGTTGATAGCCTTCGAACCGTGGTACCTGGGATGTATTTCTCCACAGATATTATCGTCGGTTTCCCAGGAGAAACGGATGCGGAGTTTGAGCAAACCTGCGATCTGTTCCAAGAGGTCTCCTTCGACATGGCCTATATTTTTAAGTACAGCATACGCACCGGTACGCCTGCCGCTGAAATGGGTGATCAGATTCCCCAAGAAGTGAAGGAGGCGCGTAATCACCGATTACTTGGTTACCTGAGAGATTCATCCCTGTCTCGGAATGAATCGATGGTGGGATCCACCCAGGAGGTATTAATTGAAGGGAAAGCAAAGCGTGGGGAATTATATGTGGGTAAAACACGAGGTTATCGCAATTGTCTGGTATCAGCGAGTGATCGACTGATTGGAGAACTCGTACAGATGAAGGTTAACCGGGCTACTCAAAGTAGTCTTTACGGCGATCTTGTTCTTTCTGGTGTTGATGAATTGAATAAACCAGCACCAACTCTTTCAAATTCTCTCTTATGAATCTTTCACTTTTTACTGCTACTATAATAACCAGCATTTGTTTGGTTCTTGTCGGTGCCCTGCTTTTCTGGAACGACAATTCGATATCGAGTATCATCAAAGGTCTTCCTCGATCGCGTCGATTCACTATACTCGCTTTTGGAATTGGGAGCATGTGGTTTATATACAAAGTATCACAACTTGGAGTGGCTGATTTTGGTAACCATCGGAATCTACTTATGGGCATCTTTGGGGTTATCGCAGTACTTTCATATTTCTTTGTGCCGGATTTCCTAGCCGTTCGTGGTGTTTGCGTGATCTGGCTGCTTGCTGCGACCGAGATGTTGAGTTCCGCGTTTGCCCTTTACGATATCCCTTCTCGTATTTTTCTCACGATATTCGCTTATATACTAATCGTACTTTCAATTTACCTGGCTGTTGCACCTTACCGCGCTCGTGATTTTGTTGAATGGTTATTCAAGCAGGACAGACGAGCCAAATTCCTTGGAGCTGTCTTGGCAGCGTACGGCCTGATTTTGAGTATAGTTGCCTTCGCCTACTAAGGATGCTCTAACATGAAATCGAATGGGATCTCCTGACAAAGACCTTGCGTTACTGATGATTCTGGCCGGACCGACCGGTACCGGGAAAAGTACGCTTTGTTCAAGTATGACTGGCAAGTATGACCGTATTCAAAGGGTAGTTACTTCGACAACCCGATCGCCTCGAGAAGGCGAGATCAACGGTAAGGACTATTTTTTTTTAAGCGAAGAGGAGTTTGATAAAAAATTGGGCGATGATGCTTTTTACGAACATGCCAAAGTTCACGCTCATCGTTACGGCACTTTGAAATCTGAGATCCAGGATAAATTAGCTCACAACATTGATCTCATCATGAACATCGATGTTCAGGGAGTAGCAGCCTTTCAGCGAGAGGCGGAGAAAGACGCTCTTCTAAAACAACGGGTGGTCACTATTTTCTTAATGCCACCCAGTCTTGATGAGATTGAAAGGCGACTGATTGGCCGAGGAAAAGAAGATAGAGCCGCTATGGATCGGCGCCTTGAGTCGGCGCGGGTTGAGATGCCGCTTTGGGATACCTACGATTTTTGTCTTATTAGCGGCACAAAAGATGAAGACTTCTCTAAGGTAGAGGGAATCTGGAAATCAGAAAAGCTACGCGTTGCACGGCTAAAATAAGTCAGCTAGACAAGACCAGCCAAACAATGGAATCCTTGGTCAATTTAGTTTCGGATCTTGCATGTCCGTTTCTAAGTGCGACCTCCAAAAATCCACTGGATCCCCAATAGCTGAGAGGTGCCCCGGTTTCTACATCTCCGAATGTATCTGCAAGATGGAAGAGTGTGTCTTCAACTCTCACTCCTACGAGTTGTTCCAACTCAATGTGTTCCTTTCTGAAATTGGTAAGCCCGTTGCCAAAACGGTCAAAATACAAAATCTGGCCATTGGGGTTGTCGATCATGGTGTTTGGCTCTGGAAATTGTAGTTCAACGAGTTCCTGGATTTGAGGGCCTGCTTCCTGAATGGGAGTTCCTGAAGCAAGCTTGGCTCCTGATGGAGCAAAAAGGTCTCTGCCGTGAAAGGTCGAACTTCTTTTTGGTCCCATCCAGTTTGGAGATTCAATGGAGAAAGTAAGATTGGTACCCAGTTTGTGAATGGTTGGATATAGAACACCGTTATTGGGTCCGACAAAAAAGTAATTTCCAGCCTTCGTGACAATCTCCTGTCTGTCAGTTCCAACTCCTGGGTCTACAACGACTACGAAAGTAGTACCCGGCGGGAAATCGTCGTAGCATCGGGTTAGAACAAAAGCGGCTTCTGAGACAGATCCAGGGCTAATTTCATGCGTAATATCTACAAATCGAACGTCCCTGAATACTGCCGTAGCGGCTGCTTTCATACTGGCGACATACCAATCGCTTGTTCCGAAGTCGGTCAGGAGCACTAATAAGCCATTTGCTTTCATCGCCGGTAATATTTAGTCATTTGCCTTAAATGTTTCAATCTTGTCCGTATATACTAAAGGTAAAAGGTCTTTTTGCTCTTTTTTTGATCACCAATAGATTTTTGAATCCGCAATCTTTTTGTTCACGTAAGAGTCTATCAAACCACCAAATATTAATGAAAAACCCTAACCATATTTTCCTACTAACTTTAGCTGCTTTCATTTTCGGATGCGTGAGCCCCATTGTTGCCCAAGAGAATGCAGAATCTGAAAAGGAAACTTTGCTCGTCGTAGTTTCTGATAGCCTGATATCGCACCGTGCCTACCACAACGATCTTGATATGTATATCAGGATCAAAAAGAATTTTACCAAAGCCTTTGAGAAAGAGGATTGGCCTGTAACCCTGAAATTCCAACGGTGGAGCGCAAGTGTCCCGGAAGATGGACTTCAACTTCGGATCTGGTTCAAAAGTTTGGAAGAAGAGACTTTTAGTGATCTCGTCTTTCGGTCCTGGGTTACTCTGTTAGAGGACGGAGTGGAAACAGATTTTCAAATCATAAAAGTGAGGACCTATCCAAGGCCTGGAAGTCATCCTCAAGATAATATGGATGATATCATTTTTTTGGCTGCAGAGGAGGTAGCCAAAAAGCTTAACGAACACAAGTTCGACAAATCCTGACCGAGCCCGGGGCTGGTTTTGGTACCGACCAGCCCCTTTACTCGACAACCTCAGAAGTATAACTATCGAGATGACCCTTACCATACAGCATGAAGCAGCTTTGGAAGAAGCTTGTTTGCTAGCCCAAATTGGTGTCGGCGATGCGAGTGCATTTAGGCAACTGTATGATCGATATTCTACACCACTGTATTCACTCGGACTCAGGATGCTTAAGAATCTCTCCGAAACGGAAGAAGCTCTGCAGGATACATTTGTAAAGATCTGGAAGAATGCGGCTCACTACGATGCGCGAAAATCTCGCCCATTTACATGGGCCGTCACTATTATGCGCCGAACCTGTATTGATCGAATTCGGAAGCTCAATCGTGAACCCGAAGTTACAACCTTTGAACCTGATCAAGATCAAGAATGGGCAACCGCCGAAGTGGTCCGCGAAACCGTTGCCCACAATGAAACGCGAAACCAGGTCGAGGAGGCGCTCAAAAATGTCCCGGAAAAACAAAAAAAGGCCCTGGAGCTTGCCTTGTTTTCAGGGATGACTCATTCCGAAATAGCGCGCTCACTAGAGCAGCCTTTAGGCACCGTTAAGTCCTGGCTCAAGCGGGGGCTCTTTCAACTTAGAAACACTTTAACCGAAACAGCTTTATGAACGAGAAGACACAAGAATTAGCCAGCCTCTACGTGTTGGATAAATTGTCACCTGATGAACGTTGCTCCTTTGAGAAACGAATGGAAACGGATACTGAATTGGTTCTCTTGCTCAGAGAGCTTGAATCAGCCGTGGAGGATCAAATCCGGGATCTACCTCAACATAAAGCACCTGCTGGCCTTTTTTCGTCGATACAATCCCAGGTTCATCCACACTCTCAGGAGGTGACCTCAAAACCCTTTATTACGATTTCGTGGGCGAGCTTCGCGGGTTGGGGAATGGCAGCTGCTCTGCTATTAGGCGTGGGTCTGACGCTTCTTGTGACTAACCGAGATGAATCAATGACCAGTCCTAACAGTCAGCCGGTATTACTGGTCGTCGGTATGAATTCGGATTCATCCGCTTTTAAAACCATCCCCACAGTGATCTCCGAGGATGAATTTGAGAATTTTGTTCAGCTCACCCAAATGGCTGAAAACTTTTGGGATCATCCAGAGCAGCTGCCGGCCACGATGAATGATTCTCCCTTGGCAAACACTCGCGGTAGCGGTTATGCCGTCTATGATCCTCAAAGTAAGCATGGCTTCATCGCTATTCAAAATTTGCCAAAGCAAGAACAAGGGAAGAACTACTTTCTTTGGCTGAAAGATCCTAAAGCTAACGTATTGGAATGTGCGGGGATTATTCCGCTTCTGGAAAAGAATGAAGGGCTTTATTTTTTTGAGTTGGAGGAAAACTCTCCAATCTCGAGTGCGCGGGTGGCTTTCTTCGTTACCGAAGAAAACACCTCCGAGCCAAAGTTGAGTCATCCCCAAGGAGAATTAGTTTTAGGCAGCGATCGCATTTAGTAGCTCTGTTTAGACGTATTACTTTGCGCGTAAAAAGCCAAAAGCGCTTCCGCATATTCCTCCTAGGATATGGGCGAATTGCGAGACGCTGTCTTCTTCGAATGATAGCGCAAATTGGTTTCCGAGAAAGATTATGCAAACAAGAATAAACGTTAGAGGCACCGTTTTGCGTTTCACGTTCACCAATGAACTTAGGACGATAAACATGAAGACAATCCCACTGGCACCCAATAGCATGCCTTCGAAGAAAAGCATGTGAAGAAGCCCCGTAATTACTGCAGTAATTACCGCCATGATCGCGAGATCCCGCTTGCCGTACTTTTCTTCGAGAATGGGGCCAATGAGAAGTATGATGGTCAAGTTACCTAATAAATGAGGGAAATTTATATGATCGAGGACATGACCAATTAAACGGGGGTAAGTTATCAGGTTTCTAAAGCTGTCGCTTCCGTGAACGCTAAATAAATGGAACGTGCTTTTCCCATCAGTTAGTTCAGATGCCAAAAGTACTAACAGGCAAATTAGTTAGTAGGTGAGGACGAAGGGAGCGTTATAGCTTATTTTGATGGGTGCCTTCATGGCTGGCTCTTGACAATTGGCAGGTCTCCCCTGCAAATCAACTTCACTTTTTATTGTGGAATTCCCAAAGTCAAATACACCCGAATCCCTCGACTTGGCTCGATGCCTATGGTGATTATCTATATCGATATACCATTATGCGGGTAAACAATCCTTCCGTTGCTGAGGACTTGGTCCAAGAAACTTTTCTGGCTGGAATCAAATCACTTAAAAACTTCGGAGGACGATCGACCTTGAAAACCTGGTTAACCGGGATTCTCAAATTCAAGGTCATGGACCACTATCGAAAGAGCTCCAGAGAGAAAACGTTTACCCAACTATCGTCATTTTACGAAGACGAGGAGAAAGAACATTTTGGTGACAATGGGCATTGGTTGCAGGGAGATTTTTCTCCGGCTGAGTGGTCTGCCGAACAATGGGAGAATATTGATCGGAAAGAATTCATGTCTCAGTTTTTGCTCTGTTCGGATAAATTGCCTCAGAAGATTCGGCAAGTTTACCTTATGCGGGAGGTCGACGGAATTGATAGCAAGGATATCGTGAAGGAGCTTGGGATCACGCCTCAGAACTTATGGACCATATTACACCGAGCACGAATGGCTCTTAGGAAATGTCTTCAAGATAATTGGTCGGCAGCAGATAAAAGACTTTAACTATTGTCGTCAGGTTCTTGCGAAGATGGCTGCATCATTACCCGGATTCTTTCCCGGCATTCATCGGAAAGTTTTTCATCATTCAATTCCGCAAGCGACTCACCGTCTGATTTAACTTTATCGCTCACAATTTGAACTTGATTGGAATAATCTATGCACCAACTACAGATCCAGCCGTGAATGCGCATACCGATTCGCTCTCTCAATGTGAGTTTCTGGTCTAGCGATTGAGACGAAAGTTGTGCTATATCTCGGCAGCACGGACACATCGCACCAATCGCCGTGGTGATCAAATTTTTCATCTAATTTCCAAATCAGGTTTCAGCAAATAGTTGGCGAACACAATCTAATGTCCGGTGATTGGTCGAGGCTTTCTTAAAAGCCTTGCTGACTTTTTTGGATTTTTGGAAAGTAGCTGAGTTGTGAGAACTCGATCCCTGTTTTAGGAATATGGATTCTTAATCACGAATCGTTCCTGCAGTCTTAGATTCGATGAAGGACTCATAGGTTTTCTTGATACCCGTCTTTAGGTCTATTTTTCGCTCCCAACCCAATTCTTTGAGCACCGATACATCAAGTAGTTTTCTTGGTGTTCCATCGGGCTTAGAGGGATCTTGTATTATGCCCCCTTGGTAACTTACGGTCTCTTTAATCAAATTTGCTAATTGAAGTATAGTTACTTCATCGCCGCTTCCCACATTCACCCAATCCGGCGGATTCTCCAAGTTCATAAGAAATATGCAGGCATCCGCTAGGTCATCCACGTGGAGAAATTCTCTTTGAGGCGTTCCGGAGCCCCATATTGTTACCTCAGGGTCTCCTTTTTCTGTGGCATCGTGAAATTTGCGAATAAACGCCGGAAGGACGTGGGAGTTTTCCAAGTTATAATTGTCTCCCTGCCCATAAAGGTTGGTGGGCATGAGCGAGTGAAACTCAACCCCATACTGCTTTCTATAGTATTGGCACAATTTCAATCCGGCTATCTTCGCAATTGCGTATGGCTCGTTTGTAGATTCCAACTCATCGGTGAGCAAAGAGCTTTCCTGGATGGGTTGAGGTGCAAGCTTGGGATAGATACAAGAGCTTCCAAGAAAAAGAAGTCGTTTTACTCCAAACTCGTAGGCAGCATGAATCAGATTGGCCGCAATAACCAAATTCTCGTAAATGAAATCTGCTGGGTAGGTGCTGTTTGCTCCTATTCCTCCCACCTTTCCTGCTGCTATTATTACTGCGTCGGGTTTTTCTAACTCATAGAAACGACGAACCGCTGTTTGGTCTGTGAGGTCAAGTTCGTCTCGAGTTGCGGTTTCAATCTCATTGTAACCAAGCAATTGGAATTTTTGAACCAGAGCTGAACCGACCATACCACGATGACCGGAAATGTATACTTTCCAGGAGGGATCCATATATTCAAAAGTGTTAAACAGCAGATGCTTGTTTAACAGCTAATTCTTTTTTGGCCAACTGAAGGTCGGCTTCAACCATAAGTTTTACCAGGCCTTTGAAATCCGTCTTAGGTTCCCAGTCTAGTTGCTTCTTAGCTTTGGACGGGTCGCCGATCAATAGCTGAACTTCAGCTGGCCGCTCGTAGCGTTTGTCATAGTCAACGTACTCCTCGAAATCCATATCGAGCATTGCAAACGTCTCTTGGCAGAATTCTTTTACTGAATGAGTATCGTGAGTCGCCAGGACATAATCATCTGGGTTGTCTTGCTGAAGCATTAGATACATGCCTTCACAATATTCTTTTGCATAACCCCAGTCACGTTTTGCGTCGAGGTTGCCTAAAAAGAGTTTGTCTTGAAGTCCCATTTTTATACGGGTTGCAGCGCGAGTGATTTTACGCGTTACAAAAGTTTCACCTCTGCGGGGAGATTCGTGGTTGAACAGGATGCCATTGCTGGCGTGTAAATTGTAAGACTCTCGATAGTTAACCGTTAGCCAGTAGGCATAGACTTTGGCACAAGCATAAGGGCTTCTCGGCCAAAAAGGTGTTTTCTCTGTCTGGGGGACCTCTTGAACCAAGCCAAACATTTCAGATGATGAGGCTTGGTAAAAACGAGTCTTTTTCACCACACCTGCCTCGCGAATCGCTTCAAGGATACGGACGGTTCCTACCCCGACGACGTCACCCGTGTATTCCGGGATATCAAAAGATACCCGAACATGGCTTTGCGCACCAAGGTTGTAGATTTCATCTGGTTGTAAATCATAGAGCAGCTTCACCATTTGGGTAGAATCCGCTAAGTCACCGTAATGGAGGTGTAGGTTGGTGTTTGCTGTATGCGGGTCAGAATAAAGGTGATCTATACGACCTGTATTAAAGGATGAAGACCTGCGGATAATCCCATGTACTTCGTAGTCCTTATCAAGAAGGATTTCTGCGAGATAAGATCCATCTTGACCTGTGATGCCTGTGACGAGTGCTTTTTTCATATAAAAATGAAATGTATATTTTTATTGGTTAATTAATTGCTGAGAAAAACGATAACACAGCGATTGAAAACTGTCTTTACGTGATAACGAAAAAAATATTTAACTAATAACGCATAATTTGGAGTATTTACATTCCTTTGATTTCATAGATGGCAAAAACATCCTTTAATTTGAGTCAGCCTGTAGTGGCCGTTTTGTTTGAATCAGAATTCGATTCGATGGTTGAGCTATTTCGCGGTATTCAGGCTTATGCCGAAACTATGGGAATTTGGAGGGCCATTCCTTTGAATGTTGGCGAAGAGGAATTATTAGGGGAATTGGCCGAGCACGGGAATTTGGCTGGATTAATCGGAGGATTAGTAAGCGATCGCTGGATTGA
>Ga0114999_10001194_pt1 | contig 36425 bp, 26 predicted proteins | sample ArcticOcean_MG_C_3_FD_89820 | JGI IMG/M metagenome (GOLD analysis project Ga0114999, IMG submission 89820) | Marine microbial communities from western Arctic Ocean - ArcticOcean_MG_CB8_126 | ecosystem: Environmental > Aquatic > Marine > Oceanic | place: Arctic Ocean: Canada Basin | collected...
CACAGAGGACATCACCCTCCCAATGCAATCGGTTAATTCCACGGAAGCCTACAAGAAGACCTTTGAGATCCTGGGCGGTTTCTATGGCAGCCAAACAGGGTTGGACACTGTGTTCATGCGCATCGGCAACATCTTTGGGCCCCTGTACTACAGCGGCTTCAACCTGCCCAGTCGATTGGTCAAGGCAGCCGTTACAGGCGAGCCACCGGTATACGGCCCGGCAGGCACTCCGTTCTCAGAGGACGAGGGCGACTGGACATACGTGAAGGACGTATCCAAGGGCATTCAGTTGCTGGTCATGGCCGATAAGCTGAACCACCCTGTCTACAACATCAGCAGCGGCAAACCCACAAAACTAGGCGACCTTGCTGAAGCGGTTGGCAAAGCAGTCCCAGGCGCGAACTTTGAGCTGCAGGCTGGCAAAAGCCCCAACGCACGGAAGAGCCCGTACTCGGACATCTCTCGTATCGCTGCGGACACGGGCTACGGACCGAAGTACGCGCTTAATGACGCCATCCTCGAGTATGCCGATTGGATGAAGGCCACCCCAAACTGGAGCTAGGTAGGATTCATCCTGCACCTGAGTTGCCTGACGGTTACCTAAGGAAGAGTCCTAGCAAGGAGCAGACATAGTGGTAATAATGAAAACGTTTACGATAGCCGGGGTCGCATCGACGGCACCGGTTCCCCTGGCGGTTCAGCGGGGAGACCTGCTGTTTACCTCCGGGGTCATGGGCAAGGAATCCGACGGCAGCATTCCGGCTGACCCCGGCAGGCAGATGGAACTTGCCTTCCAGCACATGATTACGTTGGCGGAGATGGCCGGAGGCGATAAAGATTCCATCGCCCATATCTCAGTCGTGCTGAGCGACAACGTTCATCGTGACCACGTCAATGAAGTGACAATCAAACATTGGCCCGACGCTAATAACAGGCCCGCTCGCCACTCAGAGCAGGGCTCCACACCACCTGGCGCGATTGTAGAGTGCTACATGATCGCAGACGTGGGTGCCAACTCCGGCAAGCGCAAGATCTACGAGATTGAAGGCGTATCCCACACCGCACCGATCCCGCTGGGTATGCAGATGGGCAATCTGTTGTTCTCCGCAACAATCCAGCCTAGGGAGACGGGCAACGCCCCGGAGGACCCAGAAGCTCAGATCGCCCTCGCCTTCAAGAACACCCAGGATCTGCTGGCTTTGGCCGGCGGGACAATGGATGACGTTGCCCACATGAACACATTCATCAGGGATGCCGATGTCCGCAAGGCGTTGAACGGCAAGATTCGTGAGACTTTTCTGGAAGACGATGACCGCCCCGCACGCCACACGTACCAGGTGCCCATGAACGGAAAGACAGCGTTCAACCTGGAATACATTGCCGTGCTTGGCGGGGAAAAACGAAAGATTTATGAGATTCCCGGCGTCTCTCACAACGCGCCCATCCCTCTGGCTGTGAAGAAGGGCAACCTGCTCTTCTCCTCCACGGTAATGGGAAGAGAGCGTGATACCAGAAACGTCCCGGAAGACCCACAGGAGCGAATTGCCCTTGCCCTACAGAACATCAAAGACATCGTCGCGCTCGCGGGCGGGAAGCCTGAGAACATTGCTCGCATCAAAGTGGGAATCGCTGAGGGCGCACTTCGAGAGCAGGTCAACGCTGCCTGGCTTAAAGCCTTCCCGGACGAAGCCACCCGACCGGCCCGCAGCGTGGCTGAGGCCTTCGTCCCAGACGATGCATTGTTCGAGTGCGATTTTATTGCAGTGTTGGACAATTAATTCTTTAGGTAGTAAGGTACCGCGAGATATTGCTTATTTGGCAGTTAAAAGAGGAGGAGACACATGTTTAAAGGAACTCAAGTCCTAGATGTCCATGGTCACGTTTCCGGCCCGCCCGTAGTAAATAGCTGGATTGATATGGGCTTTGCTTCCGGCCACGTAGGCCAGAGCCCCTATCGCATCGGCGATGGCAAGAGCGGCATCCGTGCAGACGGTGGCACGCTCAGTGATGAAGCGATGAAGGGAGCCAACCAGCGACACGTTGATTGGATGACCGACCGCAACATCGACGTGCAGGTCCTCGGACCTCGCCCGTTCCGCATGATGGGTTGGATGCCACGGCATCTTCTACAGCGCTGGTGCGAGTTCACCAACGACACCATCGATCACCAGACCCGGAACTTCCCGGACAGGTTCCTGTCCACAACCATGCTCCCACAGATTGCAGAGGCACCTGATCTCAGCAACTGTGTACCTGAGTTTGAGTTCAACATCAAGGAGCGTGGCTTTGTTGGCACGTACTTGAGCCCGGACCCGGATGGCCGCCACAACTCCCCAGGCATGAACGAGGCCTACTGGCATCCCGTCTATGAAGTGTGCGAGAAGAACGATGTGCCGGTATTCATTCACGGCACCAACTGCCTTGACCCCCGTATTGCCCACATCCCGGGCAACTACCAGGTCGGCTTCGTGGTAGAGACATTCTTGGCCACACGAATCCTGGCCTACAGTGACCTGTTTGAAAAGTTCCCCAAGCTGCGCATCTGCATTGCCCATGGCGGTGGCGCACTTGACCGGTTCGTCTCCAGCTCCAACCACAAGGGCAACTACCAGGGCGAGAACCTCTGGTTCGACACCTGCCTGTATGACATTGACTATTTGGCTCTGTCCATCAAGCAGTGGGGCGTAGCCCAGACCGCTTTGGGTACAGAGGCCCCCGGTTCCGGCGGAGCAATCCGTCAGGCAGAGGATCACCCGTCTCAGTTGAACCTTGGCCGGACATCCGACGACCTTCTCCCGATCATCGACGCCAACCCGGCGTTGTCTGAAGCGGATAAGATCGCAATCGTCCACGACAACCCGCTGAAGGTATTCCCCCAGTTCTCAAGGATTAAGCCTAAGTAAGCGGCACATCACTTCCAGCTAACTGGAAATAAGAAGAGCCCCGTTTCGCAACTGCGGAGCGGGGCTCTTCTCTTTGGGTTCTTATAACAAAGAAGCTTAGGCAAAAAAGAAAGGCCTGCTGAGCAGCAAGCCTTCCTAAACGTTCAAGAGTTTACTTGGTCTAGTCGCCGTCCGGCGCAGGTCCTATCGGGCCATGGTTGTGGCCTGCATGGGCATCGCCCCCCTTTTGGTTGGAGCCCATGTCTAGATCCATGGCCTTTTCTACAGCCTCACCCTTCTCCAGGCGAGAGACCATCTCAGTCATGTGCTCATTCGGCTCATCCTGAAAAGTATCCTGCATCTTGTTGAAGAAGTTGGCCATTGACCTGGGGTCGGTGTAGTTCACCCCGTCCAGGAGTTCCTGCTTGTTCAGATTGTTCACATCAAACGATGGCTTCATCACTCGAAAGGCCGAGAACAACCTTCGGAGGTCGGTGCTACCGCAGTGCTCGCACGTGCCAGTCGCATCCGTAGTCATTGATCGGAAGAAGATCGCAACCTTGGAATTACAGCTACCGCATCGAAATTCATATATTGGCATAGTGGGCTCAGTATAGCTGTATCCAGTCTTAAAGCCAAGTCTGGACTTCGTCCAGGCCTATATACCTGGCGGTTACTAATGGGCGAAGAATCGCTCCTCGTCACTCTGAACCAGAGCAGCCCTATGTTGTACACTGACGCACAGCCCCACACCATCTCCCTCATCTCGATTGGAGGAAGATCATGGCAAAGGCGTTCATCATGATTACCGCAGAACCTTCTGAGACGGAAGCAATTGCGGCGCGGTTACGGAGCATGAGCGAACCGGTGGTTTACGAGGTGCTTGGGCCCTTCGACTTCATCGTTGATCTCCAGGCGGACACATCGGAGGAGCTGACGTCCGCATTGCGAGGCAACATCCGTTCCATCCCAGGGGTCAGCGCTACCCTCACCTGTACGGTACTTGAACGCGAAGACACTTAACGGGCACTCCGTTAACGAAAGAGCAGTATGTCAGAAGCAATGGACGCCCTGATGGAGCGGGTTATTACCTGCCGCGCCTGCCCACGATTGGTTGAGCATCGAGAGCGGTCCGGCGAGGTCAAGGTAAAGCGGTACATGGACTGGGACTACTGGGCCAAACCCGTTCCAACCTTCGGAAGCCCGGATGCAGAAGTCTGCATCATCGGGTTGGCTCCGGCCGCCCACGGGGGGAACCGAACGGGTCGCATGTTCACTGGTGACCCTTCGGCAGACTTTTTGGCAAGTGCGTTACACGAAGCAGGGTTCGTCACTCAGCCTACATCCCAGCACCGTGGCGATGGCCTGGAGATGATCAACGCGTGCATCACGTCCGCCGTCAGGTGTGCGCCGCCCGAAAACAAACCCACGGTAGAAGAGCAGGCGCAATGTCGGCTCTACCTCATTGAAGAATTGGGCCTCATGCCAAACGTGAAAGCCGTGTTGGCCCTGGGCAAGCTGGGCTTTGACAGCTACTTGCGTGTGGCCAAGGAGCAGGGACTGGTCAGGCCGAAGGGCGTGGTATTTGGCCACCGAGTTCGCTACGACCTTGGCCCCGGGTTCCCCACCCTCTTCGGGTCGTACCACCCCAGTCCTCACAACACGTACACGGGTCGATTGACCCACGATGGGTTGGTAGCCGCGTTCCGGGACGTGCAGGAGTTCCTTGCTGAATCAAAAGAATGATGAAGTGTAAATAAAAAGAAGCCCTCCCGATTGGGAGGGCTTCTTTTTATAGGTTCGAAAGAGTTCTAGCCAGTGTAAGGCAAAGGCTCAGAAATCATGTCCTTGATGCGATCTGTGATCTCGCTCTGGTCATGACCACGATACAGGTTGACGCGGTTTCGGTTCGGGTCACCGCCGTGCCAGTACTCGTAAATCTCCTGCCGCATGGCGAAGGATGAAGCGGACAAGTCATGGGCCAAGCGATACAACCGTGACTTGTACTCTACGGTGACGTCCTTACCGCGCATGTACTTGTCCAAAAAGGGTCGAAGGTCCGAGTTGGCCAGGTCCTTCTCGCTGGGCTGCATCACCACGCCGGAGCCGCCGATTTGTCGGAGTAGCTCCACCATTCGCGCAGAGAACTGAGCGAAGAACATGTTCATGCCCGTGCCACGGCCAACGGACATGAGCCCGCCTTGTGTCATATAGGCTGACTGTTCCAGGCCGTTGATGGCATGGCGCCAGATCTCTGTGAACATGATCATCTCACCGAGTTTGGCTGCCACTTCACGGAACTCACTCACACCAATGGCTTCAGCAATCATTGTTGCCACAGCGGTCATTGTCTTCATTCGTTCGTGGATGCGGATGTAGTTGCTCCACCCCTGGAAGTTGGCTCCGCCTGCTAGACGCTGAACCATTGAAGAAGCGTCATACAGCATGAAGACCCTATCCCAGGGAACCAGGCAGTTATCAAAGAAGAGCATGGAGTCCTGTTCGTCGTACTTTGTGGCGAATGGGTGACCCCATGTGCCGGGGTACTGGGAGACAGGCTCGCGGCAGATGATCTTCAGGCCCTTGGTGTTTGAAGGGATGGAGAATGCCTGAATAAACCGTGGGTCTGCTCGTCGCACAAAGGTGGCAGACAGGGAGACATACGTGTCGTTACTCAAGTGAGCGGCTGAAGAGAGTTGCTTAGCACCAGAAACGATGATGCCCTCGTTGGTCTCTTCCACCACGTGGAGTGACAGTTCTTCTTCCTTGATCTGACGGGTCTCGTTCTGGGGCTGCTGGCTGCGGTCTACCTGAGGATCGCCAAGAGCGTGGGTCAGGAAGATGTCGTTCTCCTGGCAGTAGGTGTGGTAGTTCACAATGTTCTCGCCGAAGTCGCAGTGCGGGTTCTTCACCGCGCTCAGGGCTTCCCTGTTGTTGTACATACCCAAAACAAACTGGGGAAGCAGGTCCGGGCCTCGCCCAAACTGACCCCAGGCTTGCTGGTTCCAGATTTCACTGTTGCGCCGCTTCTTCTTGAGGTCCTCAAGGTTGCGGGGCAAGAGGTAAGAGATGCTGCAGCGCACGCCGCTTTCTGATACAAAGGTCATCTGATCCCTGTATTCGTCCGTGTGCTGAAGTTCATATATCCGTGCAAGTTCATCAATCGTGCTTGCAAAGGCAGGATGTGTTGTAACGTCCTTCACAATCTCACCATCAAGCCAGACCTCGCGACCATCACGCAAACTTTCCTTGTACCGTGCTGCGTTGTGAGCACCTTGGGGCTTCTTAGTATCCAGAACCATAGCTATTTCCTCCTATGCCTACGTTCTCCCCCATGGAAATCGCCAGTCATAATGAAACATTCATAAAAAAGGAACTAGAGGTACCCCCCGTAGTCCCTTTTCCCCTAGCTTACGCCGCTGGGAAGTATAGTCAAGGGCCAAACGGTCCGGCAGGCGGCCTTTAAGCCCTTCGCAGTTGACAGCCTTTGGGGGCAACAGTAGCATACGCGCACTAACGCACCTACGTTACTTAAAACTATGCTCAGGAGGCATTACAATGGCCAACAAAGTTGAAGTAGAGACAGTAGCAGAAGCGTATTTAGAGCTTTTGGCAGCCAGAGGAGTGGAGTATTTTTTTGGTAATGGAGGAACCGACTTCGCACCGATTTTGGAGGCTTACGCCAAAAGGTTCAGCCAGGAGCAGATGCTCCCCAAACCCATTCCCGTACCTCATGAAGTTACAGCTGTTGCCATGTCCCACGGCTACACAATGGTGACAGGTAAACCCCAGGTGGTCATGGTCCACACCCTGCCAGGAACAGCAAACGCTACAGGCGGCATCATCAACGCAGCACGTTCCAACACACCCATGCTGTTCACCGCCGGACGCACCCCTCTCACAGAGGGTGACGAGAGCGGTTCCCGGGATGGCAGCATCCACTGGGCCCAGGAGTCCTTTGACCAGGGCTCAATGGTCCGAGAGTGGGTCAAGTGGGACTATGAACTCCGACCTGATGCAGACCTAGAAGGCGTCGTTGATCGTGCCCTCGCCATCACCCAGTCGGAGCCTGCCGGGCCTGTTTATCTGACACTCCCCCGCGAGGTTCTGGGCAAGAAGATCAAAGAGTTCACCTACAGCGACACTCCGCGCATGGCGCCCGCAACGGATCGCATGCCTTCTCCGGAGCTCATCAATGAGGCTGCCAAAGTCCTGGTCGCAGCCAAGAACCCGATTTTGATTACTCGTGCCTCCGGGCGAGACCCGGAATCGGTACAGCCATTGGTAGATCTGGCAGAGGCTTTGGGCATGCCAGTCTATGAGGCCGGACTGGCGTTTGTGAACTTCCCGCAGAACAACCCTCTTCACGCTGGTGGCGACGTAGCCAGTGCGGTACCTGAAGCAGATGCCATAGTTGTTCTGGAAGTAGACGTTCCCTGGACGCCCAAGCGCACCAACCCCAAGGAAGACGCTACGATCATCTCTATGGGCGAAGACCCGCTCTTCAGCAAATACCCCATTCGAGGGTATCGATCCGACCTGACGCTCGCGGGTTCTCCCAAGCATGCATTGAAGGCGCTAACCGAAGCGGTAAAGAAGATTGGCGTAGACGCAAAGTTAGTTGCAGAACGCACAGCGAAGGCCGGTGAGACCCGCACCAAGCGACTTGCCGCCATAGACGCCAGGGCGGATGCAGGCGTTGGCCAAACCCCCATCAACAAGGCCTATTTCAGTCGGGAGTTGGCCAAGCATCTGGGTGATGACACAATCCTGCTCTCCGAGTTGGGTGTGGACGTGAGCCAGGTGGCTTTCACCGCTCCAGGTACCACGTACGGCATCCCGCCGGCAGGCAGCCTTGGCTGGGCCTTGGGCGCAGCACTTGGTGCTAAGCTCGCAGCACCGGAAAAAACGGTCATCTGCACCACCGGTGACGGCTCCTACATCTTCGGATCCGGAACCGCTGCTCACATCGTTTCAGAGGCGCAGAACATTCCCGTGCTGTTCATCGTTTGGAACAACGGCATCTGGAACGCCGTCAAGAGTTCCGCCAAGAACATGAACCCCGATGGCCATGCGGCCAAGACCGACACGTGGGCACTCACCACGCTGAACCAGGCCTTCAACTACGAAATGATCTGCCAGGCATCCGGCGGCTACGGTGAGCGGGTTGACGATCCTACAGAGGTACCTGCCGCCATTAAGCGAGCCCTTCACGCGGTACAGGTGGAAGGCCGTCAGGCATTGCTGAACATCATCGGCGCATAAACCCTTAAACTTCGGAGAAACAGGCATATGAAAGTCGTTGCAACTCGGCCCAGCAACCTTGAGGCGCTGGATCGTATTAAGGAAGCTGGGCACGAGTTGGTGGTGGGTAGAGACCCCGGTTCCCTTTCCAGAGCTCCATTTACGCAGGGTGAGCTGATGGAATTGATCAAGGACGCAGATGCGATCCTGGTGGGTCAGGACCTCATCACCAGAGAAGTGATGGAGCAGGCTACCAAGCTGAAGCTCGTCATTGTCCCGTTCATCGGGACTGACAAGATCGATAAGGAATCCGCTACGGACGTCGGAGTCATGGTAGCCAACAGCCCGACTCCTGAGAACTTTCTGTCTGTCGCCGAAGTAACCGTCGGCCAGATGCTCAACCTCGTCAAACAGACAAAGCACAAGGAAAAAAACCTGCGGGCGGGCGAATGGGGCGGTAGCGTTGTTCGCGGCGGCTACCTTTTCGGTAAGACCGTAGGCATCGTTGGGTTGGGTCGCATCGGCAGGGGCGTAGCTGAGAGATTGGCTGGCTGGGACGTAGAACTCCTGGCCTACGACCCTTACGTCACGCAAGAGACGGCGAACAAGGTCGGTGTCACCATGACAGACCTTGATACGTTGCTTGCAGACTCAGACATCGTCACTCTCCACGCCGTAGCCAACGAAGAGACCCACATGATGATTGGCGAGGCCCAGTTCAAGGCGATGAAACCCTCCGCCTATTTCCTGAACCTGGCTAGAGGCGAACTGGTGGACGAAGCAGCCCTGCACAAAGCGCTGAAAGAAGAGTGGGTTGCGGGCGCGGCAATGGACACCTTCTATCTGGAGCCACTACCCGCAGACAGCCCCCTACGTGACTTGGACCCGGAGCGTGTCATGATGACGCCTCACAACGCCAGTCACAGCAATTCCGGACGTGCAGCCAACCTGGCGTTGGCTATCGACCAGATCATTGCCTTTGGACGCGGCAAGGTACCGGAGCACGTTGTGAACACAGACGTCATCCTCAACCGGCGGACTGACTAGGCTCTTAGCCCGGGCAGGTGCATCGCCACATTTGGTAGTCAGGTATATTGTTCCCCACAAAAGATAATAATTGTCATTGGAAGAAGTATGAGTAACGACCTTTCACGTATGACTCACATCTATGCTGGAAACCCCCTTGATCGTGGCGACCACGAACGTCGCGATGAAGCATGGCTCAGCGCCAGCGCCAAGGCCGCCACCAGCAAGTTCCTTCCCCTCTGGGAAAACACAGTCATGATTACCGAGGGTGCCGAGCAACAGCTGGGGTGGATTGATGGAAACGACATCGATCGACTCGGCATAGAAGTGGAAGGGGTCTTTCTGGGTCTGCGAGATGGCATAGCCCACTTCACGGTGGATATCACCAAAAACGAAAGCGCAACCAAGTCCCTGAAGGACAGCGGCGATTGGGCCTTTGAGGACACTCGAGGGGTCACAAGCCTCGTCAGTGCTACCGACTCCGGCATCGTGGCCCAGGCGCGTGCACAGATTAACTGGCACAACAAGCATGGATTCTGCTCTGTGTGCGGCCACCCAACGGAGATGAAGAAGGGTGGGCATGTACGTCGGTGTGCCAACTGCAACACGCAGCACTTCCCTCGAACCGATCCGGTCATCATCACTGCTGTGTCAGACGGCGACCGTTTGCTGCTAGGGCAGTCAAAGGGCAGGCTTGCCGCCATGAATCGCTACTCCGTTCTTGCCGGGTTCATGGACCAGGGCGAGTCCATAGAAGAAGCGGTGCAGCGGGAAATCATGGAAGAGGCGGGTATCCAGGTCCGCAATGTGCGCTACCACTCATCCCAGCCGTGGCCGTTCCCATCGACGTTGATGATTGGCTGTCACGCCAATGCCGCTACATCCGATATAACCATGGACGAAGGCGAAATGGCCGACGTACAGTGGTTCACTCGCAAAGACGTCATTAGCGGGTTGGCAGGCACCAATGAGAAACTGGCACTGCCTGGCTCCATCGCCATTGCCTACCACCTCATCACCGCCTGGGCCAACAACGACCTTCCCTGATGACTGAACGAGACGTAACCAAGCTGTCCCAGCAGCAGTTCAGCGCGCAAGCCCTGGGCTATTCCCAAAGTCACGTATTCAATGCGGGTGCTGACCTGGATGCCATCGTTGCGATGGCTAGCGATGTGCAGGCAAACATTGCCGTGGACATCGGTTCAGGGGCAGGCTTTACCGCATTTGTCGTCTCACCCTTCGCATCCACCGTGCTTTCCACCGACCTCGCCCTCCCAATGCTTCAACACGCAACGCAAAACGCTGAATCGCGAGGGCTGACCAACGTCGTTCCCGCGCTGGTGTCCGCAGAGTCGCTACCCTTCGCCAATGACTCCGTTGGACTGTTGACGTGCAGGCTGGCCGCCCACCACTTCAGTGATGTGACTGTCGGCGTGGGCGAGTGGGCGCGAGTCGTAGAACCGGGAGGCACGGTCATCCTTGTCGATACCGTAACGCCGGAGGAGCCTGAAGCAGCAACGTGGATGAACGACATCGAACTACGGCGAGACCCCAGTCACAGTCGCGACCTGTCGGTTCACCAATGGCGTGACCTTCTCACCACCAACGGCTTCACCGTCGAAGAGACTGTGCTCATGAAGATACCGCTGGATTTCGACGACTGGGTGAAGCGCTCCGCGACTCCTGTCGACATTGTTGACAAGATGCGTAGTGATTATGTCAATGCGACGGCTCTCGTCACAGAGGCGTTCGGCATTGAATCTGATGGGCCTTTGCAGTTCTTCTGGCCCTGCCTGGTACTGAAGGCGACCCTTCGGGTCTCTAGCTAGCCCTGGACCCAGATAACCCGACGGTTAGCTCAGGCCCTTGCCATTCTGAGTGAAGCGAGTAGCCGTTTCTCGCGCTAGCGGAATACAAAGTTTACTCCAGCTCGCCCCAATTGACGCCGGCCTTGGTGGCCACTTTCAACGGCACAGCGAACTCCACGGGCGTCGGTGCAAGCTCCATTGCGCGGGGCATGACATCCAACAGCAGCGACTTCAAGTCCTCAATCTCGTCGGGCGGCGTCTCGAAGATAAGCTCGTCGTGCACTTGCAGGAGCAGGTGGCTCTTGAACCCCTCGTCGGTCATGCGACGGTCGATGCCCAGCATGGCCAGCTTCAGGGCTTCGGCGGCGGTTCCCTGGACGGGCATGTTGATGGCCTCACGCTCGGTGGCCTGGCGTATCTGCAGGTTGCTTGAGGTGATCTCCGGTGTATAGCGCCTGCGTCCCAGCAGCGTCTGCACGTACCCCTGATCACGCGCCATCTGCTTGGTGTTCTCTATGTAGTCCTTCACCTTGGGGTAGCGGCCCAGGTAGCTCTCAATAAAGTCACGCCCCTCTTCCATGGACAGCTCCGTCTGTTGGGCGATGCCGAAGGCGCTGAGGCCGTAGATTATGCCAAAGTTCAACACCTTGGCGATGCGTCGCATGTCCGGCGTTACCTGGTCAAGCTCAACACCGTAGACCTGTGAAGCCGTGGCGGCATGGATATCCTGATCGCTGCGGAAGGCTTCCAGCAGCCCAGGGTCTTCCGACAGGTGGGCCAGCACTCGAAGCTCGATCTGCGAGTAGTCGGCCGCCAGGAGTAGCCAACCCTCCTCGCCCGGATGGAAGGCCACGCGTATCTGCCTGCCAAGGTCCGTGCGTATCGGGATGTTCTGGAGGTTGGGGTCGTTTGACGAGAATCGACCCGTCACAGAACCTGCCTGATTGTACGTGGTGTGCAGCTTCCCTGTTCGTGGGTTCACCAGCGTCGGCAGCGCGTCTACGTACGTCGACTTGAGCTTGCTGAGCTGCCTGTACTCCAACACCAAATCCACCAGGGGATGCGCACCGCTCAGGGATTCCAGGGCAGAGGCATCGGTTGAGTAGCCGCCCGTCTTTGTCTTCTTCGGCTTACCTATCCCTGCCATCTCACCCAACTTCAACTCATCAAAAAGCACCTCGCCCAGTTGCTTGGGAGAGGCGAGGTTGAAGGTGTGGCCAAGGGAATCGTACGATTCCTGCTCGAGTGTGCCTATCCGCTCGCCCAGGGAGACAGCCATCGTTTCCATGAGGTCTACGTCCAGCGCGATACCCGTAATTTGCATCTGCACGATGATGGGGGTCAGCAGCACTTCCACCTTGGTGAACAGCTCTAACAGGCCTTCGGTCTCAAGTCGCTCCTCAAGCATGCCCCAGAGCCTGAACGTCATATCGGCGTCCGCGCTGGCGTAGGGGGAGACTTGCTCAATAGAAACCTGATCCATGGTGGTCATCTTGCGTCCGGTACCGATGAGGTCTGCGATGGGCGTCATCTCGATGCCCATGAGGTCTAACGTCATGTTCTTCAGGCCGATGGCCTTATGCCCCAGCAGGTGGGCGGCAAGCATCGTATCAAAGGCAAAACCTTGTATGGTCATGCCGTTCGTGCCCAGCATGGTAAGGTCATAGTTGGCGTTATGCGCAGCCTTGGGGACGTTGGGGTCTTCCAGCACTGGCCGGAGTTTTCCCAGCACCTGTTCCCAGGCCAACTGTGTGCCCTCCGCGTGGCCCACGGGTACATACCAGGCCTTGCCCTTCTCTGTGGAGAATGACAGCCCGACCAAGCCAGAGCGCATGGGTTGAACGCCCTTCACATCCTCACCTATCGGCATGGTCTCCGTATCGAAGGCAAAGCCTTTGGACGAAGCGAGTTCTTTGACCAACGCATCCAACGCCTTGGCATCGCTGACGGTCTTGTAGTTGGTGTCCACTGCGTCGCCTGCAGGGGCCGGCATCAAGCTAGGTTGGAGCGCAGTATCTTGCTCGGTGCCATCGTTGGCACCCGGAGGAATCTTGGTGATAGTGCTGAAGAACTCCAGATCCTTGAGTACCTCAACAACCTCTGAGCGGTCGTACTGTCCCCACTTGCTGTTGTCCATGCTCAACTCAACAGGCGCATCCCGCACGATGGTCACCAGAGTGAGGCCTTTGAATACCCTCTCACGATGTTCCTCAAAGAGTGCTTGCTGCTTGGCGGGTAGCTCATCCAAATGGTCGTAAATACCCTGGACGCTATCGTATTGAAGAAGGAGTTTGATGGCCGTCTTCGGCCCTACGCTCGGGATGCCAGGAATGTTATCGGACGTATCTCCGCACAACGCTTTCAGGTCGATGACCTGTCTTGGAGTGATTCCACCGTAACGCTCGCCGACCTCTGGTTCGCCGTATAGGGTCTGTTTCTGCGTCGAGTACTGTAACAGCACATGCACGTGGGGCCCGACCAGCTGAAGCGTATCTGTGTCTCCCGTGATGATGACCGTGTCCACTTCTTTGTCGCGAGCTTGGGCTGACAACGTGCCGAGCAGGTCGTCTGCTTCATACTTCGACAGCTCAAAGATAGGGACGTGGAACGCCTCGAGCAGTCGACGGATGTGGGGGAACTGGCCTCTCAGCTCATCGGACATGCTGGGTCGCTGAGCTTTGTACTCGTCGAACATATCGTGCCGAAACGTCGGCCCCGGCATGTCGAAAGTCAAAATTAAGTGAGTGGGCTTCAGGGTATCGATCGCCTTGAGGAGCATCTGTGTGAACCCGTAGACGCCTCTGACTTCTTCGCCGGTACGTCTCAGGGTTAAGGGGTTCTGGATGGCGTGGAAGGCCCGGTGGACCATGGCGTGGCCATCAAGGAGCACCAGAAGTGGTGTCTCTTCTACTGGCAGTTTCCCTTGCTGAACATCGGATGCTATATCTGTCATGCCGTCCCCCACCTGTGGTTTAGGCCAGGGCGATGCCCTGGACCCACGTTCCTGCGGTTACCTAAGGTGAGGTTATCAGAACATGGCCACAGTCTTCAACCAGGGCTCAACCCTGGACTGGCATGTTCTGGGAACTAAAGCCCGGGCGGAAGGCGGGGCTATTTGCCCATGGTGTCGTAGGCCCAGGTCAACAGCGAGTCCGTCTCGTCCCAACCGATGCACGCATCTGTGATGGAAACGCCGTATTCCAGCTTAGAAGTATCACCGCTGAGCGCCTGTTTACCGGGGTTTAAGTGGCTTTCCATCATGCAGCCAATCATGTTCGTGGTGCCTGCTGCACGCTGCTCAACCGCGTCGCGGAAGGCAATGGCCTGCTTGGCATAGTCCTTATCGGAGTTGCCGTGGCTGCAGTCGACCAGGATCTGCGGTCTGGCATCAGCCTTTTCCAAACGCGCAGCAGCCAATGCGATGGCCTCAGCACTGAAGTTGGAGCCCGTGTTGCCGCCGCGTAGAACAAGGTGCCCCAGGGGGTTGCCCTTGGTCTGTACGATGCAGGTTTGTCCAGAATGATCGATGCCAAGGAATGCGTGAGGCGACCGCGCTGACACCATGGCGTCCACAGCGGGTTGGACGGCACCGTCAGTGCTGTTCTTGAACCCCACGGGCATGCTCAGGCCGCTGGCCATCTGTCGATGCGTCTGGCTCTCTATGGTACGTGCCCCGATGGCCGCCCACGTCACCAGGTCCGCAAGATACTGCGGCACGATGGGGTCAAGGAACTCCGTGGCCGCATAGACGCCCATATCACCAAGTCTGGTGAGCAGCGCCCGCGCTCGTGACAGCCCGGAACCAATATCGAATGTGTCGTCGAGGTTGGGGTCGTAGACGAAACCCTTCCAACCAACGGTGGTACGAGGCTTCTCAAAGTACACGCGCATGACCACCATGATCCGGCCACTCACCTTGGCGGAGAGTGCGGCTAACCGTTCAGCGTATTCCAGCGCCGCAGTCTCATCATGGATGGAGCATGGGCCAACGATCATGAGCAACCTTGGGTCCGTGCCGTCCATGATGGCTTTGACCTGATCGCGACCATGCACCACGTGTTCAGCTATCTCCTGTGTGATGGGAGATTCCTCTGCAAGACTATTGGGGCTGACCAGGGCCGATGTGCTCACGACGTTCACGTCCTGTACTGTTGTTTTTTCCATAACCTCACATCCTCATTGATCGGGGTGCTTGTGCATCTGGCCTAAAGCCCAACAAAAAACCCCCGTCCAATTCTCGGCGGGGGTTCAGCGTCAAAACTCTTGGTTCTCTAGGGACTACGCAATGCCACCCCTGCCGGTAAATATGCCGGTAAAGTAATAAAATTTCTCTGTAAACTGGTAGTGCATTATGTTATTCATAACTACTTCATCCTACAGGACGTGCCAGGTTTGTCAACCGTATTGCGTCACAGCACTTTGGGCACACATCAAACTAGCCCTCCCATCGCGCCGTCGATGTCAGGGCTCTCACTAGTGGGTTCGTCCAGAGGGGCTGTCCGTTTGGTAACAGCCCCTCTGGTACTTATGCTGTTTGTGCTTCTTGAGAAACGAGAGGCTGACCTTCCAGGCTATCCAGGCCACGACGGACGCTGTTCAGCACGATGGAAAGATGCTGTTCCAGGTTGTAGAGCGTCTCCTGCGAGTAACGGTTGGCCTCTTCCACGCGGTTGTCAGCAAAGCTCTGAGCTTCTTGCATTGTCTGGTGAGCCTTCTTCTGGGCGTCCTGCACCAGAGCGTCTGCACGCTGTTTGGCCTCTGCAAGCATCTCGTCTGCCTGTGCCTGAGCTTCGGCGACGATCTCACTCTCGTTCACCTTGGTTCGGCCCTCGTCTTCTGCTGAACTCTTGATGCGTCGTGCATCCAGCAATGACTGGTTGATGATGGCCTCACGTCGCGCCATCACCTCATCGGCCTCCTGGATGTCCTTGGGAATCCCAAGGCGCATCTGATCAACCAGTTCCAGAGCCTTCTCCTGGTCAACCAGGATCTTGCGGGTGCCGGGAACCTTCCCGCTTGTAGTGGCCAGGGTTTCCAATTTGTCTACCAAATTCAACAGATCCATCATGCCTCCTTTTATCTACTGACCCAGGGGGGTCACATTTAGTGCAGCTTGGCCTGAAGGGCTTTGACCACGTGCGGCGGTACGAGGCCAGTTACATCAGCGCCAAGCGCGGCTACCTCTTTAATCCGGGTCGAACTCAAGAATTGCCATTCCATTGCGGTCATCAAGAAGACGGTCTCTATTTGGGGTGCCAGCTTCTTGTTCATTAAAGCCATATCAAATTCGTTTTCAAAGTCGGCGCCAGCCCTGAGTCCACGCATCATCACTTCCGCGCCAATGGACTCCGCAAAGGAGACCACAAGCCCGGAGAACTCTACAATCTCTGCATTGGGAGTAGAGGCCAATGCCTCTTTGCACAACGCTACTCGCTCCTCCGTGGAGAACATCACTGACTTCAAAGAGCCCGCATACACAGCCACCACGACTTTATCGAAGAGCTGTGCGGCGCGTTTCACCACATCCAAATGCCCGTTGGTGATGGGGTCAAAAGTTCCAGGATAAAGAGCAGTGGCCATTACTCGCCCCCCTGTTGGTAAACCGTTACCATCGTCTCTCCGTATCTGCGTTGCTTGATAAGTCTAAGGCCGTCCGGCTCAGGGGGAAGGTCCTGCCTTCGGGAATGTTCAACAGCAACCACGCTCCCTGAATGGGAAAGCGAGGACTCGCCTATTTCCACCAAAAGCGTTTCTAATTTATCGTAGGAATAGGGCGGGTCCAGCAGGATGACGTCGTACGACCCATCCAACATGGTTTTCGCACGTTCGGCCGGAGCCCGGTGCACTGCCCCAAAAGAGTCATAATCCAGTGATTTTAGGTTCTCCTTGATCGCGGAGCATTGCCGGGCGTCACTCTCAAAGAAATCAACCCACTCCGCACCGCGGCTCAGCGCTTCAACGCCCAACGCACCGGTGCCGGAAAACAGGTCCAGAACTCTGGCAGCGTCAAGGTATGGTTCAAGCATGGAGAAGATTGCGGAGCGAACTAAATTGGACGTAGGCCGAGTCTTCTGTCCTGTAGGGGACTTCAATAATCTGCCTTTGGATTCACCGCCGATAACTCGAACGCTCACGTATCTACCTCCCAGCGACTGACGGACCGGCATTGAGGCTGCCGTTTACCCCATCGTGGTGTCACAGGGACTCATTTGGAGCTAGTTGAACCATCGATTCAAACTAGCTTATTCGGACGCGATTCTAGCATCGAGCTTTTCAAATGTAAACCCTATTATGGCAATTAATCAGAAAATCCCTTGACAGCCCCGGGGAATCCCCGTATAGTAACCTACTCGTAGAGTTATGTCCTCAGTAAACACTCAGCTTCACCGGAAATGCACCACCGTCCTCAAGGTCTGTCTTCCGTAGAACCCATGCCTCAATGGTCACGTCAAAGGACTCGCTGTGAAGGAGCGTAAGCTATATGACCCTAGCCGCCTCGTCCCGCAACAACGTCCCCATCATCCCTTCAAAGACCTATGCCAGCATACCCAAAGTCATTGAAGTCCCTAACCTGATCCAGATTCAGTTGGAATCTTTTGATTGGTTCAAAACAGAAGGCATCCAAGTCCTCCTACAGGAAATCTCACCGATTGATGACTTCACAGGGAACCGTTTTGATTTGAGCTTTCTTGATCATGCTTTCAGGGAACCCAAGTACAACATGTGGGAGTGCCGAGAGAAAGAGATCACCTACTCCGCTCCGCTCTACGTCACCGGACAGCTCAAGGTGAAAGAGACCGGAGAGATCAAGGAGCAGATGCTCTTCTTTGGTGATATCCCAATCATGACGCCTCACGGGACATTCATCATCAACGGTGCAGAGCGTGTGGTTGTGAGCCAGCTGGTTCGCTCCCCCGGCGCCTACTTCACCCTTGATGTGGACTCCGGCACTGGCCGAGGTGTTTGCTCAACAAAGATTATCCCCTATCGCGGGGCTTGGTTGGAGTTTGAGACCGGGGCACGTGACCTCCTATCCGTGAAGGTTGACCGGAAGCGTAAAGCTCCCGTCACCACCCTGCTGCGGGCGTTGGGTTATGTACGAGACCACGAGATCAACGCATTGTTCGAAGATGTGGACAACAACCCTGACCACCAGTACATCGCTGCGACGATGGACAAGGACCCGGTGGACTTCGACAAATTGGACAACATCAAAGAATCTGACCTGACATCGCTCTGGGAGCTTGTTCGACCCGGCGACCCCTACGACAAAGAGGGCGCACAGATTCTGGCCGGTGCACGGCTGGATTTCTATCGCAGATTGCGACCGGGCGAGCCCGCGAACGTTGAGAACGCCAACGCACTCCTCGATAGCCTCTTTTTTAACCCACGTCGCTATGACCTGGGCAAGGTTGGACGCTTCAAGCTCAACCGCCGCCTCGGTTCCCCTAGCCCTACGGAAGTGCGCACCCTGACAAAGGAAGACCTGGTAGCGGTCATCAAGGAGATGATCCGCATCAGCAACGGCCAGGGTAAGCCTGACGACATCGATCACCTGGGCAGCCGACGTGTACGAGCAGTGGGTGAGTTGATCCAGAACCAGCTCCGCGTGGGCATCCTACGCATGGAGCGCGTCATTAAAGAACGTATGACCATCATTGAGCCAGAGAACGTCACACCTGCTGCGCTGGTGAACATTCGCCCGGTGGTGGCTGCTGTAAGAGAGTTCTTCGGTGGCTCCCAGCTCTCCCAGTTCATGGACCAGACCAACCCGCTGGCAGAGTTGACTCATAAGCGTCGTCTCTCAGCGCTAGGACCCGGTGGCCTCTCACGAGAGCGCGCCGGATTCGAAGTACGAGACGTGCACAACTCCCATTACGGGCGTATCTGTCCTATTGAGACCCCTGAAGGCCCGAACATTGGCCTGCTGGGTTCAATGGCTACGTACGGACACATCAATGAGTACGGCTTTATTGAGACGCCATACCGGAGAGTGTTGAGGGAGTTGCCCTCCTCCGATCAGGACTTGGTGGGTCGAGCCGTCTGGACTGACCTTCCCGGCAGCGATGGAAAACCTCTTGTCAAAGCTGGCAAGACAATAACCAAGAAGATTTGGGAACAGCTTCAAACGATGCCTGCTCAGCAAGTGGCGTTGCGTCCCTTTGTCACTGGCAAACCTGAAGACATCCTATCCATGCAGGCCGATGATGAAGAGATTCACGTCATCGCCCAGGCGAACATCCCGCTGGACGCCAAGGGGCAGTTCATCCCCGACAAGGTAGAGACTCGAACAAACTCACTACCGACGATTCAGCCAATTGAAGAACTGGAACTCATGGACATCTCGCCGATGCAGATCGTCAGTGTTTCCACTTCGCTCATCCCGTTCCTGGAGCATGACGACGCCAACCGTGCGTTGATGGGTTCCAACATGCAACGCCAGGCAGTCCCGCTCTTGAAGCCAGAGGCGCCATTGGTAGGCACCGGTATGGAAGGACGTGTGGCCCTGGATAGCGGCCAGGTGGTGTTGTCCCTAACGGAGGGAACCGTGACCGGCGTGAGCGGTAACGAAGTCATTGTCACAGACAAGGACAAGAATGAAGCCCGCTATAACCTGGTGAAGTTCCTTCGCAGTAACCAAAGCACCTGCGTCAACCAACGTCCTGCGGTCACTGTTGGCCAGAAGGTCAACGTAGGCGACCCACTTGCGGACTCATCTTCCACAGACCAAGGCGTTCTCGCCCTTGGTCACAACGTGCTGGTGGCCTTCATGAGTTGGGAAGGCTACAACTATGAGGACGCCATCATCATTGGTGAGGCGCTCATTCAAGACGACAAGTTCACTTCCATCCATATTGAGAAGTACGAGTGTGAAGCCAGACAGACCAAGCTGGGCGATGAAGAGATCACTCGAGACATCCCGAATATCGGTGAAGAAACCCTCCGCGACTTGGACGAAGAAGGCGTCATCCGAGTCGGCGCCGAAGTCGGCCCTGGAGACATCCTGGTGGGTAAGATCACGCCAAAGGGTGAGACAGAGCTGACAGCCGAAGAGAAGCTCCTGAGAGCAATCTTTGGTGAGAAGGCCCGTGATGTGAAAGACACGTCCCTGCGCGTACCCCACGGGGAGCGCGGGAAGATCATTGACGTTCGAGTATCAGACAGGGAGAACAAAGAAGAACTTTCACCGGGTGTGAACCGCATGGTCAGGGTCTGGATTGCCCAGACTCGTAAGCTGACCGTCGGCGACAAGATGGCCGGGCGGCACGGCAATAAGGGAGTTGTATCCCGCGTACTGCCGGTAGAAGACATGCCTTACCTGGAGAACGGCACGCCAGTCCAGATAGTCCTGAACCCCATTGGCGTACCTTCCCGCATGAACCTGGGACAGGTGCTGGAGACCCACCTTGGCTGGGTTGCCAACTTCATGGGCTTCCGCGCAGTCAGCCCCGTATTCGATGGAGCCACAGACGCCGACATCGAGGACGGGTTGGGTAGGGTCTGGATGATTCAGACCTCCGGCGCTGTGAACTGGCACGACCCGGAAAGCCCCGAGATTGACTGGGATACGGTCTACAGCTGGATTCGAGATAAAGGCTACGAACCCGACGACCTATTTGACGAGAAGGTCCACGGTCAGGCAAGGGTCGCCTGCATGGAAATTTGGCTGAAGTACGAAGCTGGAGTGGATCCGTCTGGTATGGAATACTCCGAGATTCAAAAAGAGGCCAAACGGCTGAGTCGTGAACATGCCATGACCCCTCCCATCCTTGGCAAGATGACCTTGCGGGATGGCCGTACCGGTGAGGAATTCGCCCAGCCCGTCACGGTTGGCTACATATACATCATGAAACTCATCCACCTGGTTGAGGACAAGATTCACGCCAGGTCAACAGGCCCCTACTCCTTGATTACTCAGCAGCCGTTGGGTGGTAAGGCTCAGTTTGGTGGCCAGCGATTTGGTGAGATGGAAGTATGGGCGCTTGAGGCGTACAGCTTCGCGTATAACCTCCAGGAAATGCTCACCGTGAAGTCCGACGACGTGGTAGGACGGCAGAAGACCTATGAAGCCATCGTCAAGGGTGAAGACGTAATACACCCTGGAATCCCTGAGTCCTTCCAGGTCCTCCTGAAAGAGATGCAGGCACTCGGGCTCTCAATGGAGCTTCTCAGCGACGAGGAAGGGTTTGACCTTGAGGAGTCGCTCCACCACCCACCGTTGGGTGACGTACTCAGCGATGAGGTCGACGATTCGGACATCGCTGCCATCATTGCAGAGTTGGATCCGCCCGTCGTAGAGGCCGCTGACAGTTCAGAAACACCTGCGGCAGGGGAGCCTGAGGTCTTTGACGAACCCGAAGAGCAGAACGAAGAGAATTAACCACTCTTCCTTTAGGGGAAGGGAAGCCACAAGCGATTACGCATAAATCGATTGGCATTTTGAAGGGAGTGTGAACGGATGGCACAGAGCGGCGCGGAGTTCAACGCAATACGGATCTCATTGGCGTCGCCGGAGCAAATCCGGGCATGGTCATACGGCGAGGTCACCAAGCCGGAGACCATTAACTATCGAACATTACGCCCAGAACGCGACGGCCTTTTCTGCGAGCGCATCTTTGGTCCTACCAAGGACTGGGAGTGCGCCTGCGGTAAATACAAGAAAATCCGGTTCAAGGGTATCAAGTGCGAGCGATGCGGTGTAGAAGTCACCAGGGCCAAGGTCCGCCGTGAACGCATGGGCACCATTGAACTGGCTGCCCCGGTTGCCCACATTTGGTTCTCCAAGGGCATACCCAGTCGTCTTGGCCTCCTGCTGGACCTCTCGCCCAGAAACCTGGAACGAGTGCTCTACTTTGCTCAGTACATCATCATTGAAGTAGATACGGCCGCCAGAGACCAGGCCATCCAGGACCTGGAAGACCAGCACAACGATGGCATAAGGATGTTGCGCGAACGTGCCGAGGCTCAGGAAGCCGAAGCCGCAGAAGCTGCCGAGTCCGCTGAACCAACTGAATCCGATGCCAAGTCCACAGACGCTGAACCTGCCGAAGAGCAGGAAGCCGAACCTGCTGCGGCAACCGGCGCAACGCTGGCTGAACGTGAGACGATGCTGGAGGAAGCTTTCCAGACACAGTTGGATGACCTCCACGAAATCCAGCCGATGAAGCTTATGGTAGAAGCCCGACAACGGGAACTCTCCGACAAGTACGGCAACCTCTTCAAGTCCGGAATGGGTGCTGAGGCAATCCTGAACATCCTGAAGAACCTGGACCTGGACGCAGAGCGAGAGTTCCTGGCGATGGAGATGCACTCCACTTCAGGCCAGCGTAGGAAGAAGGCGGTCAAGCGACTTCGCCTGGTAGAGGCCTTCCGCAAGAGTACGAACCTCCCTGAGTGGATGGTTCTGTCTGCGCTGCCCGTGCTTCCTCCTGACCTTCGACCGATGGTTCAGCTGGACGGCGGACGGTTCGCCACCAGTGACCTAAATGACCTGTATCGTCGGGTAATCAACCGGAACAACCGACTCAAGCGTCTGCTTGAGTTGGAAGCGCCGGAGATCATCATTCGAAACGAAAAGCGCATGCTCCAGGAGGCGGTCGACGCCCTCATCGACAACGGACGTCGTGGCCGAGCAATCTCCGGAAGCCACAACCACAAGCTCAAGTCCCTTTCGGACCTGCTTCGCGGCAAGCAAGGCCGGTTCCGTCAGAACCTGTTGGGCAAACGTGTGGACTACTCCGGTCGTTCCGTGATCGTGGTGGGCCCCAACCTGCATCTATACCAGATGGGTCTTCCCAAGAAGATGGCCCTGGAGTTGTTCAAGCCATTCGTCATGCACAAACTGGTGGTACAAGGCTTGGCACACAACATCAAGAGCGCCAAACGTGCAGTTGAGCGCGTACGCCCTGAAGTCTGGGATGTCCTGGAAGAGGTCATTAAGGACCGCCCCGTCCTCATGAATAGGGCGCCAACCCTGCACAGGCTTGGTATTCAGGCGTTCATGCCGGTACTCATTGAGGGCAGCGCACCTCAGTTGCATCCGTTGGTCTGTTCCGCATTCAACGCGGACTTTGACGGCGACCAAATGGCTATCCACGTTCCTCTGTCACGACGCGCAGTAATGGAAGCAAAAAATGTCATGTTGAGCATCTACAACATGCTCTCCCCTGCCTCCGGTGAACCGGTGGTAGCGCCAACCCTGGACATCGTCCTTGGTTGTTACTACATGACCCTAGAAAACCCCAACGCCCTGGGTGCCGGAAAACGCTTCAGCTCTTCAGAGGAAGCACAGATGGCCCATGACGCGGAGCTCGTGAACATCCAGGCACCTATCGAGATTCTCCGAACCGATGAAAACAACGAAACGTCATGGCTGACGACCACCGTTGGTCGACTGAAGTTCCAGGAACTGCTTCCACCGACAGTAGCGGCGGATACTGGAAACTGGAACAAACTCATGGACAAAGGCACGCTGAAAGAGCTTGTCTCCCACGCCTACAACATGATTGGTAACTTAGAGACGGCGGACATGCTGGACGCCATCAAGAGCGCCGGGTTCCATTACGCCACTGTCTCCGGGATCACAATCAGCATCTCTGACTTGGAAGTACCGGAAGGGAAGGCCAAAGTCCTGGCCGGTTCGGAACTACAGATTCAACAGCTTGAAGATCAGTATCAGAAGGGCCTTATCACTGAGGCTGAGCGCTACACCCAGATTATTCGTATCTGGACAGATGCCAGTGACAGCGTGACTAAACTCATTGAAGAGGCTTTGCCCTCCTATGGTGGCATCTACATCATGGCTGTCTCAGGCACCAAAGGTAACATCAGCCAGATCAAGCAGATGGCCGGTATGCGCGGCCTTATGTCCGACCCCAAAGGATTCCTGATTCCCCTACCCGTGAAGTCCAGTTTCAGAGAGGGCCTCAGCGTCCTTGAGTATTTCATCTCCACCCATGGAGCACGGAAGGGTCTGGCTGACACCGCGTTGCGGACAGCCGATAGCGGCTATCTAACCCGTCGGATGATCGATGTGGCGCAGGATGTCATTGTTCTTGAAGAGGACTGTGAATCAGTCTCAGGCATATGGGTCCGCCATGAAGCGGAAAAGGAACGCAGCAACGCCATTGCCGCATTCTCCGATAGGCTGGTGGGACGAGTCGTTTGCTCTCCTGTTGCTGATGCATCCACCGGTGAGGTCCTGGCTGACCGAGACACTGTTCTAACGCCAGAACTGGCTAAGAGCCTCTCCGCAGATGGAGTCACAGAGATCTACGTGCGATCCCCGCTGTCATGCGAGGCTGAGCGAGGCATGTGCCGCATGTGCTATGGCATCATGCCGGCCACCGGTCGCATGGTGAACCTTGGAGACGCAGCCGGCATCATCGCAGCCCAGAGCATCGGAGAGCCTGGCACGCAGCTCACCATGCGCACATTCCACACCGGTGGTATCGCAGGAGTAGACATCACCAGCGGTATTCCCAGGGTGGAAGAATTATTTGAAGCCCGTATTCCAAAGAACACGGCAATCCTCTCTGAGATTGACGGCGAAGTGGACGTCACGGACACAACGGACGGCAAGCATATCCGTGTGGTCAGCTCAGAGGAATATCGTGAGGAATACCCGATAGAGGACACCCACAAAGTCGTCGTCAAGACTGGCGATATGGTGGAGTCAGGTTCGCCGCTATCATTGCCTAAGGCCACAAGGAAAAAGGTTGCCGAAGGGGAAGAACTTCCTCCCATGGTAGCCCGTATGCCAGGAAAGATTGAACTCACCAAAGGCAAGGTATCAGTGGTGTGGCAGGAGCAGGAAGAACGAACGTACCCTGCACCGTTGACCGCCCACGTCATAGTGAAGACCGGCGACACTGTAACTGCAGGACAGGAACTCATCGCAGGACAGAAGAACCCCCACGACATCCTGCGGATCCAGGGTCGTGAAGCCGTGCACAACTACATCATCGAAGAGGTACAGAAGGTTTACCGCTTCCAGGGTGTGAGCATGCATGACAAGCATATTGAGATTGTTATCCGTCAGATGATGCGAAAGGTCCGGGTGGATCACCAGGGTGACACCGAGTTGTTGCCAGGGGAGCCCGTTGACCGAACCAACTTTGACGAAGCCAACCGCCGAGTCATTGCCGAGGGCGGCGAACCGTCACGCGCAACGCCGATGCTTCTGGGTATCACCAGGGCGTCATTAAGCACCGAGAGCTTCCTGGCGGCAGCGTCCTTCCAGGAGACCACACGGGTCCTCACAGAGGCCGCCATCTCCGGCTCCGTCGACCATCTGATCGGCCTGAAGGAGAACGTGATCATCGGTCGGTTGATCCCAGCCCGCATGGACCTGACCGAAGAAGGCAGGCAGCGACTGGGCATCACCCAGGAAGAGGAAGAGGCTAAGGCAGCAGCCAAGGCCTTGGCCTTGGAAGACCTGGAAGGGGAGCTTGAGGACATCTCTGCTCTTCTTGCCCTTGACCCTGTGGAGTCCGCGACCGTGGCCGACGAAGGCTAGGAGTCCATTCTTTAGGAATCAAGGCCCGTCCCGGAATATCGGGGCGGGCCTTTTCAATTACTCGAATATGCTTAACAGCATGCGCGTTTTTCTCTATACTAAGTACAGAATCGTGTCTACGGAGGCTACGTGCCAACCATCTACATCGCCGGAGGCAGCTCAGGTGCGGGGACAACAGCGGTGGCGTCGGGCTTAGCCACGCTGCTTGAGAGAAAGGGCTCAGAGGTCACTCTGGCCAAGGCGCTACGCGTTGGTTTTTCGGCCCCACCCGATGCTGATGCAGCGTTTCACCAGTCACTCTTTCCCCAAAACGCCGCACCAGCCGGATGGCCTACTTCTGTTGAACACGTTCCTGATGCATCGGCATTGGATGAGGTCATAGCAAAGCTAAAAGACGCGAATCTTCCTCAAGGCATCACCATAGTTGATGGTGTAAGCGGTGATATTTCTGATACTGAGCGGATTCGCCTCGACGGCGCCCTTGCCCAAGTGTTGGACGCCACGGTGATTCTTGTCAGCAACGGCACTTCCGCGCCTCCTGAACAAGTCGCTCAGGCATTTGCTGGCCGACTCATCGGGGCCATCATCAACAGCGTGCCTGACCATGCCATGCACCAAGCAGCAACGGCTATCACAGCATCGTTCGAGCAGCAGGGCATCGCCGTATTAGGAGTCATTCCAGAGACGAGAAGGATGCTCGCACTGACCGTAGGGGAGATCGCCGAACATCTTGGGGCGGAGTTAATCAACGCCGCTGCGTTGAAATCGCCTGATGAGCGCATGGGTGAGTTGGTGGAGTATTTCATGCTGGGAGGGTTGTTCCTAGACAAGGGAGCCTATGTGTTCGGGCGTAGAGAGAACAAAGCGGTAATCGTGCGCGGTGACCGACCTGACCTGCAGATGGCCGCGCTGGACACATCCACAGCATGCCTCATCCTCACAAACGGCAAGACGCCTATTCAGTACATCGCCCACCATGCGGGACTCAGGCAAACACCGATGATGGCAACCCCCGCTCCTACATTGGAGACTATGGAAAAGCTGCACAGCATCGGTGATAGAGGTTCCGTTCGCAGCACTCATAAGGCCCAGTGTTTTGCTGAGCTTCTGGAAGTACATTGCAATCTGGAAGCGTTGACCGCCAAGGCGCCCAATTAGCAGAAGGCAACTACCTGGCCTTTATCTGTTCCACCGCTTCACCCAATGTCGAGACAGGGTGCACCACTATCGTGTTCCACTCCTGTAACTTCAGCTCAATCATCAGTTGGTCCACCACGTGGCCGTTAGGGGCATCTAGGACGAACCAGAGTGCGTGAGCGGGCATGTTGGTCCAACTACCCTGCACGGTTACGCCCAACTTGCCTGCGGCCTCACCCATTCACCCTAATGTGGCCATTACTGCTGCCATCGCCTCAGGATTGTTTATCGAACAAGTATCTGGGCCGTGGGTCACTACTGCCATATGAAGCATTGTCTTCCCCTTTGTTCTGCCGTGAATTGTTTTGAATCAATCTTTAGTCGAGGTGATTCTACACCCGAGGCGCTTTCATGCAAGACGATATGTGGTCATTGACCATGCCCGTGGCCTGCATGAATGCATAGCAAATGGTGGTGCCGACGAACTTGAAGCCTCGCTTCTTGAGGTCTTTCGTCATCGCATCGGACTCCGGGGTGCTGACCGGCGTGTTCTCCATGGTGAGTTCGCCCGTGCGGCGTTGCGTCTTGTGGCCAGTGAAACCCCAGATGTAGGAGTCAAAGGTGCCGAACTCTTTTTGCACATCACGGAAAAGCTGCGCGTTGACGACGAATGCGTTCACCTTCAGTTTGTTACGCACGATTCCCGCATCCGCAAGGAGTCGCTGCCTATCTGTTTCCGTGTAGGCAGCGACTTTCTCAGCATCAAAGTCATCGAAGACCTGCCGATAGCGCTCACGTTTGTGCAGGATGGTCCGCCACGAAAGGCCGGCCTGTGCACCTTCAAGGCACAAGAACTCAAAGAACGCCCGCTCATCGTGAAGAGGCGTTCCCCATTCGTCATCGTGATAGGCCATCATCAACGGATCGTCTGGCCCGCCGAAGCACCGTATCTCCTGTGACTGCGTCATTTTCGCGCCTCTCTCATCCAGCGCAGGGACGACTCTACTCGAGGGTCGCCTCAACGCTAAGCTCAACATTCCCCTTCAGCGCCTGGGAGATGGGGCAACCGTCCTTGGCCGCTTCAGCCGCTTCCTTGAACGCTGCTGCATCAATGCCTGCCACCTGGCCGCTGACTTTCAGGGCACTCGAAACGACTTTGAAGCCGTCACCAACCTTGTCGAAAGTGACCGTAGCGCTAACTTCTAGCTTCTGGGGTGGCGAGCCTGCATTGCCCAATCCAAAGGAAAACGCCATTGCGTAGCAGCTTGCATGGGCTGCTGCCATCAACTCCTCCGGGCTGGTCTTGCCCCCCGGCACCTCTGTGCGTGCTGCCCAGCTGACTGGCAGGCCATTGATGGCCTTGCTTGTCACCTGATTGATGGTGCCGTTACCACCAATTAGATCCCCGCTCCAGGTTACACTCGCTTCTCGTACTACCGCCATGATTGAACCCTCTCCTGTTTTATTTCCATAGGTCGGACTTTTGTGTTTAATGTTGGATGTGGCTGCCCGACCTGGATTCGAACCAGGGTCCCATGCTCCAGAGGCACGTGTGCTACCGCTGCACTATCGGGCATTACTGGGTCAATCTAGTGTAGCGTTTGGCATTGCTACGGGTCAACCCAAGGGCCCTTCGGGCCTCTAACTACCTAACGGCTAGCAAAGGAATGTTGTTTATCGTACAGTTTTCTTAGCTTTACCCACTATACCCACACGACCTCCAGGGATGAGCCCATCTCCGTCTTACTGACATCGATGCGTACAGGGAAGGCTTCTTTGAGTTCCTCGATGTGTGTGACCACCAGGATGAGGTCGAACTCGTCTTGAATTGTCTGAATAGCCTCAACAAGACGCTCCCGGCCGTTAGGATCCTGCGTACCGAAACCCTCGTCGAGGAACAGTGTTCGCAGGGGTGCGCCCGAGCGTGACGCCAGGAGCTTGGCCAACGCAACTCGCAGCGCGAAGTTGATGCGAAACGCCTCGCCGCCGCTGAAAAGCTCGTAGCTGCGTGTGCCCAACTCATCGGCGATGCGAATCTCCAGCGTCTCGGAAATATCGCCCTTGCGGTTTTGTCGCTGGGTCTCCAGGGACAGCGTCATACGGTGGTCGGTCAGCCGCGCCAGCAGGTCGTTGGCCTGGGCTTCCAGTTCCGGAAGCGCCGCCTCAATCAACAACGCCTGAATGCCGCGCTTCCCAAAGGCGTCCACCAGCACGCTGTAGGAAGTCTTGGCGGCCTCTATGTCACCACTACCCTCTGCGAGTTTGGTCATTTCGACTGCTCTAGCGGTCAATTCTTCTAACTGAAGCGTGTGGTGTCGAATTGCTCCGCCCAACTCCACGCTCTGTGTTTCAAGGGTCTGCCGCTCCTGTGACTTAGCTCCCAATGCACCCTGGAGATCTTGCATACCCTGCAACTCACCATCGATGACGCCAAGTCGCTCCGATGCCGCAGCAACATCCTTCCGCCTAGCCGCAGCCAGGGCTTCAAACTCCGTGAGGGCAACCTCGTCCTGAGGTAGTCGTTCCTGGGCGTCGTTCAGGGTGCGAACGAGTTCTGCAAATGGCTCCAACGAACGGACTGCGGTCCTCGCCTCCTGATGGGCAGTCGCGTCGTACCCGATAGTCGCCCGTTGTGCGTTCACTTCTTGAAGCGCCTTCCGCTCATCGGCTGCGAATTCTGCCCCCTCAAGCTGTGCAACCAGTGCGTCCAACTTTGGACTCAGGTCTGCCAGCTCCGTTGCAGCAGCCTTGCCGTCCTCCACCTCTCGACCAAGGGCACCCTGCTGGGCAGCCAGGTCTCGTTGCCTCCTGCCAAGCACCTGCTCGGCTTCAATCACTGCCGCGTCAAGTTTCGTTCGTTCTGGAGTTAGCATCGCCACCTGGGTCTGGTTCTCACGGAACGTATCCCCCATCACTTTGCCCTGGGCCTCTCGTTCCCGCTTCAGGTGCTCCAGGCCGTCCGCGCCCAACACCGTGCCGCAAACAGGGCAGTTGGCCTCCCCCTCGACGAGCAGGTCTACTCGGCCGCGAAGCTCCTCCATCTCAGAGCGTAGCCGAAGGTTGTCAGCTTCCAGTCGTTCAATCAGGCGAACTGTCTCATCGCGCTTCTCACGCTGTTGCTGCGCGTCATGGCCCTGCCCCTCCAGCGCAGACAATTCCTTGGCGACTTCAACAAGCGTCGCTTCCACCATGGCCACTCGGTCGGCCTTTGGCGTCAACTCTCGAACAACACGGTCTGCAAGTCGATCGTGCTCTGCTTGGAGTCGTTGCTGCGCCTGGGCGATGGTATGTTCAAGCCCCAACTCCTGCTGGCCCAGCTCTGCATCGCGCGCCTGGCTATCATCAAAAGCGCTCAGCCGCTTTTGTTCCGAAGCGAGCCTCTTGACGCCCTCTGCAATCTCATCACGTCTCAATAACGTGTCACGATACCCATTGATACGCCCTTTTACGGTCTCTGCCTGGGCTTCATGCTGCTTGGCTTCCGATTCGCCACGAGTCGTTGCATCACGAAGCTCCTGGGCCTCCTGCTGTATGCGCTGCAGGGCGTCCACACGACCTCGAAGGGAATCCTCTTCTGACTTGGTGGTGGCAAGTTGTGGGGTGACCTCTTCGAGCGATTTCTCGGCAATCGCCAGCGACTCTTCTATCTCAGGTCGCCTCGCCAGATCTCGCTCCACGGATTCCTTGTCTATCACGTTCCGTGCAAGGAGTGAATCCTGCTCCTTAACATGCTCTTTGGCGCGCTCTTCAAGCCTCTCATACAAAGAAAGACCCAGAATGCCGGCAAGGGTCTCCTTACGTTCAGCGGGCTTGCTGGTGGTGAATCGGTCAGCTTGTCCTTGAAGGAGGAAGGCACTGTTCACAAAGGTCTCATAGTCCATGCGAAGGAGGTGCTGGAGTTGTCGCTCGGAGTCGCCGACGGAGCCTACGGTCAGTGAACGATAGCCCTCCCCGGTGTTGGCCTGAAGATCGAGGATCGTAGCAGCGCTCCGACTCTTGGCATTCTTGGAGTACTTCCTGGTGACGCGATAGTCGGTGCCACTGGCTTCAAAGTCCAGGGTTATCTCCATCTCCGTCTGTCCCTGGTACACCAACTCGTCAGGAGAGACGCCGCCCTGTCCGTACCGCTTACCTCGTGCGAAGCCCCAAAGCGCCCAGGTCATAGCGTCCAACAACGCGGACTTGCCGTTACCGTTGTCGCCGGAGAGGCATGCCACATGGATGCCGCTCAAGTTCAATTCGGTCTCGCCTTGATAGCTCATGAAATTGTAGAGAGTGAGTTGGCGCGGGATCATCCACAGTACCCCTAGCGTTGATGCTGGCATCCTAGCACATCGATTCCGGCAGTCCATAGGGGGATGGCATGGGATGTTTAGGCATTTAACGTAGTTTGCCGCATGTCCAGTTTGCCAATAGAATAGCTATGGAGGCAATTCATGTTCGATTCACTGAGTAGCAAACTTGGGGCGGTGTTCCAGAAGCTGGGCAACCGCGGCCGACTGACCGATAAAGATATCGACGAGGCTTTGAAGGAAGTCCGCGTCGCACTGCTGGAAGCTGACGTCAACTTCAAGGTGGCCCGCGAGTTCGTATCGAAGGTCAAGGAACGCTGCCAGGGCTCTGAGGTCCTTCAGGGTTTGAACCCCGGCCAGCAGGTGGTCAAGATCGTCAACGATGTGCTGACGGAAGTCCTGGACGCCGGTGACCATCAACTCCATCACGGCACAGAATCCCCTGCCGTCCTCATGCTTGTAGGCCTGCAGGGTTCCGGTAAAACGACTACCGCAGCAAAACTTGCCCTTCATCTGGGTTCCGGTACCAGCCAGAAGACCATGCTGGTGGCGGCAGACCTCCGACGCCCTGCAGCCGTGGAGCAGTTGAAAGCCCTTGGCGCGCAGCTTGACCTCCCCGTGTATAGCGAAGACCCGTCTTCCACTACGGTCCTGAAGGTAGCAAAAAGCGGCATCGCTGAAGCCAAGAAACAGGGTTGCCCCTGGGTCATTGTTGATACCGGCGGTCGATTGCAGATCGACGATGAGTTGATGGGCGAACTCACCGACCTCAAAAATGCTATCAAGCCGCAAGAGTCCATCCTGGTCGTCGATGCCATGACGGGCCAGGAAGCTGTGAACGCAGCGGGTGTCTTCAACGAGCGAGTGGGCCTGACGGGGCTTATCCTGACCAAGATGGACGGCGATGCCCGTGGTGGCGCATCCCTCTCCATCAGTTCTGTGACCGGCGTTCCCATCAAGTTCATGGGCACCGGTGAGAAGAGCGAGGCGCTGGAGCCGTTCTACCCAGACCGTCTTGCATCACGCATCCTTGGCATGGGCGACGTCCTTACCCTCATTGAGAAGGCTCAGGATGTCATAAGTGTAGAACAGGCCGCGGAGATGGAGCGCAAACTCCGCAAGGCCACCTTCGACCTGCAGGATTTCTTGGATCAACTCCGTGCCGTGCAGAAGATGGGCCCGCTGGGACAGGTCATGGAGATGATCCCTGGCATGAAGGGTCGTATGGGCGACCAGGAGCTGGACGAGAACCGCATCAAAGGCGTCGAGGCCATCGTGCTATCAATGACCCCGCGGGAACGCCGGGAGCCTGACGTGCTCAACGCATCGAGGCGACGTCGCATCGCAACAGGCAGCGGCACAACCGTCCAGGAGGTCAACCAGCTGCTCAACCAGTTCCGACAGATGCAGAAGATGATGAAGCAGTTTGCCGGAGGGAAGATGCGGGGCCTGGCAGGCCTTGGCAAGATGATGCGCCAATAGACGACCCCTGCTATACTAGGGCGACAGTCGGGGTGTGGCGCAGACCGGTAGCGCACCTGCATGGGGTGCAGGGGGTCGTAGGTTCAAATCCTATCACCCCGACCATTACTTACCCCTAGGTTTGCAAGATATGCAAACAGTACCTCATACCTAGCATTTGGTTTAATAGCTACGATTTTCCCACTATCTATTTGCACATCCTCGAAAACCTCTTTGATGAATTCTTCTCGTTGATTGTCGTTGACCCCAGGATTAGACCAAAGGCTGGGCAGGTCGTTCAACAATTCAGCTGCTCGTTCAAGATCCAAGACTTGAGTATCTCTTTCAGGCCGTATTGCAGCTTGCTTTTGCTTTTCGAGCTGTTGGCGTTCGCTTCGGTACTCCCCGTCGGTTAGATCACCCCACTTGTGTTGCTTTCGTATATTCTCCATAGCCGCATCGAGTCTAGAGATTTCATCTTGGCTGGGTATCTCGTTGTCATTCATCCCAAGCGTAGTGAGAACTGATCGTCTCCAATCAGGTTCAAGATTCATGTAGGGCATAACCTCTTGCTGAAACTGATCCATAAGCCTCTCCACCCTTATGGAATGGGGTTCAATATGACAAAACGGCCTACGGTGATACAGTCGCCGAACGACACGGCCATTAGGCCGCAACACAGGCTGCCCTGTGTACGGCGCACCGCATGATATGCACGTTGAAATCCGGGCAAAGGGATACGCCCTGTGAAGGATTCTTGGCCTACCCGATTGTTGCCTAGTATTTTCGGCCTTTACAACCTGGCATATCTGCCATAGGTCGATTATTTCAGATGGAACCTCATGAACACCTTCCCGTACCTCCTCGTCCATCCTCCCTGGGTGGTAAACTGCTTTTCCCTCATAGAATCTATTTTGCAGGACATGTTCCACACTTCCTTTGGTGAAGGGCCTTGCGTGGTTGGTCCGGTAGCCCATCGAATTAAGGTGTTCTGCGAGGGTTAGATAAGAATAGTTCCCGGTCGAATAGGCCTGTAGAAGTTCCTGTAGTGTCTGCATAGTCTCGGGGTTCTGAATTTTATGCTCACGTTTGCCGTTCGATAATTTCTCCGATTTATACCCCAGCGCAGGTTTTCCGTTGCTTATTCCCTGGGAGGCTTTCTCTGCGAGGCCTGCTGACACATAACGCGAGAGGTTCCTGCTGTATTGCTCGTCGAGGGTCTCGTTAATTCGTTCGTTGAGGAAGTCCCTGTCGCTTCCCGAAATGATTCCCTGGGAAACGAATACCACCACCTTCCCCAACCGTTGCAACTCCTCTTTGAACCGGATGCACTCGGCCTGATTGCGTCCGAACCTGCTGGTGTGATCCACGAGCAGAACGTCAAACATATCGAGGTGGGCGTCCTCGATGAACTGCTGGAACTGACTCCTGTTGCTTGTATGACGGCCTGAGACAAATTCGGTATACCAACGGTTACCCAGCACAACTCCATAACTATCAGCGAAGCGAAGGATGTCATTCCGTTGGATGTCAGGACCAAAGCCATCTTTTTGATCAAGGGTTGAATCGCGGACATACCCCTCAGCTCGTAGTCCCCTTAGGTCTTCGAAGGTCAGGTTTTTGTTCTGTGGTTTGATGGTCGTCATGGATCCTCCTTTTTCCTACCTCACTATGTCCTGGCCCTGAGGCTTCGCCGTGCTCCAACTCCCAAGCGAGAACTGTCCGCACCATGTCAGCCAAGATAGCTGGCAATCTGATATTTCCCGCTTGATTTTCCCCTTGAGGCTCCATACGTTTATGGATACCATTGAATTGCGGACTGCTGTTCTGAATTTGAAGGGAGAGGTGTCCGAAAAATGGAATACAAAGATGCAGACATCCGCGTTCCTAAGACGGTCATGGAAGCGTGGCAGAAACCTCGAGACGCACTGACGCTCAGAGAGCGGACGGCGGCGGTATTTATGAACGTGGGGACCTTGGATTATCGCGACGTCATGCTTACGATACGGTCTATGTATCCAATGAGCCCCTCGGGGGCTGACGCTGCGCGGAAAGTCACCCACCGGGCTTTCGGCGATGCCTTCCCTGGAGCCATGCCACCGGAGACCCCCAAATGGTTCTACAGGCAAGACCCTTTGAAGGTAAGCACGGATTTCCAGACAGGGCAGCCCGTGGGACCACTGCCCGCAGGTGCGTACATGGGGACTTTGATGGTGGGGAGCTATGACAGCGCCTATAGATACCTCCGGGGCGATAAGCCCTTCCGGATCCGACCTGGTAGTTTGGGTTAGATAGCTAGCCCTACCTAGCTACGATTCAATATAACCGTATTGCCCATGCAATAATTTTTACGGAAATGTCGGTAACGTATTGCTCCATCGATTCAAGTACAGGGATCATCAAGAGATTTAAGGTTGATTCGATAGTTTGTGGATGCTCGACGCAACGGTTTGATTAGGCCACGAATGGCGCAACTTTCCTGCCAGATCCGCCACTCTCCCCTTGCTCGCTTTCCCAGTTCAAGACCCACAGAAAACCCACAGCCTGTGGCCACAGAATCCACAGGATTTGGGGGGGGATATACCTCGGTTCCACCCCTCATTCGGTTGCCACTTCTTGCGAATTCGTATGTAGGGTCCGGGGTTCGAATTGTTGTCCGTCTGTGGGTCGTTTTCTGTGGGTATTTCTGTGGGTAAAAAGCACAGGTTTTGTGCCACAGGCTGTGGCCACAGCCTGTGGGTCTGAGTACCCCACAAAACGTAGAGGGATTCTGTGGTTTCTGTGGCCACAGGCTGTGGCCACAGAGCTGTGGTACAGACCTGTGGGTTAAAACCGACGAGAATGCTGGCCGATTTGTCCGACCTTTTCTATCTGTGCGAACCCCTGGTCTCCCCTCAACACAAATGCGTGCTGAAACTATGGGGATTATCAGATCCTGTGGGCCCGAATTGAAAACCCACAGGATCCCCACAGGTGGAGGATCAATTCCGAACGATTTCTGGCCACCCTCAGTGGGTGCATCAACCGCCCTAGCTGACCATGCATTCCGAGCTTTTTAGGGTCTTGTGTTTGGAAATGAGTATCCTTCAGGGATCTTCGGCCCGAGCGCAATAAATACTAATTACATGACGCGTTAGGAAGGTATCGCCAAGATTCGACGGTAGTGGGGTTTATTGCTGACGCACTAAGCTGAATAGCGCAGCATGGTAGCGCGCTACGTTCGGGACGTAGCGGTCCCGGGTTCGAACCCCGGCTCCCCGACCAGAGTATTAAAGAGGGGCACCTAATGGTGCCCCTCTTCGTATCTAAAACCCGGATGCACGTGGTGTGTATCGTAGAGATGGGGAGGGCCCGTCTCCACCTGAAACACTATCTGGAAGTCCTTCTTATGGCATAGAATCATCGCCATATTCACCAGTACTTGTCAGTTCTCTACCGGGATCTGTTTAAGGCCATGTCCGTAACATTGCCTTTGCCTTGGTCGTGCGGCGCCGTGACGTCCACGCTGCCGTCTGCACTGTTGCCTGAGTTATCGGTGCTTGTGACGGAGATGGTATCCACTCGCCCGCTGCCACTAGCCCCTCTCCAACCACTTCAGCACAAACCGGTATTGGTTTGGGCTGAAGTGGATTCCATTACGTTAGGCGGCTGGGACGAGCGACTTCAGAGCCTCTTTCAGAATATCCTCAACCGGCTTGTCCTTTGGCGCCTTGACGGTTCCGTCTTTCACCTTGAACAGTTCTGGCCTGTGAGGCGCCGCCGGCTCCTTGCCCTCCATCAAGTCCCGGGCAGCCTTGATCAGCTGACTCCGGATGTGAATGTTGAGCGTGTCCTGACTGGTCAGTTTCTCCTTGGTCCGATCCATGATGGGGCCGCCCTGGTCTTCGATCTGACAGATGTCCTGCAGCGGAAAGTTGGGAATCCCGGCGTAGTTGAAGGTCCTCTGCATCTCCCGATTGATCAGGTAGTCGTTGGACTTGTTTGCTACAGGCTTGTACGTCCCCGGGATCTTTTCCGGCACCAAATATTCGTTATGGGCCTCCTTAAATTCCTCCGC
>Ga0114999_10001197_pt1 | contig 36383 bp, 28 predicted proteins | sample ArcticOcean_MG_C_3_FD_89820 | JGI IMG/M metagenome (GOLD analysis project Ga0114999, IMG submission 89820) | Marine microbial communities from western Arctic Ocean - ArcticOcean_MG_CB8_126 | ecosystem: Environmental > Aquatic > Marine > Oceanic | place: Arctic Ocean: Canada Basin | collected...
CCCTTGTGAGGGTGGTTCTTGCGTCACCGTTCTGACGTTGCCTGAGCGAGAGAGCCGATGCCCACCGGTATCGTGGGTCGGTTCCTTGCGTCCCTTGCGGGTCATCTGTCAGGTCGTCCGGTTCTGCTGTTCCCAGTCCCCAGTTGCGGAGGGGGTGGGTATCCGGGGTGCCTGTGCGGCTCCCGTTCGGCACCGCTGCTTCTGTAGTGGTGCTACGCAAGTATGGGCCTATGGTGGTTCTGTGCCCACGTAGAAACCACGTAGAGAGTACGTAAACCGAACTACGTAGTCTGAGGGGCACAAGGGCACAGGTGACTACCTCAGAGACTACTTCCCATGGTGACTATCGTTGGGCATGCCCGATCGGCAGATCAGATCAGCCGGCAAGGGTCAGTGGGCCAGTACGTCAGATGCTTGGAGTGTCTGCCTGTGGGCAATGACTAAGGCCAAGGGCAAGGCCTATACGTCAGATGTATGTCCTACCTAAGACATGAAACCGTATATAGGCGGGTGCTGATGGTGTGGCGTGCTTGGTGGTGGTGGGTGGGCTAGTCATGGCCTAGTTCCCTCCTCCTCAGCACCGCGTCGGTGGCAGGTATTTCCGTCGAGGGGGGACTGGGGGTGCCCCACGTTTCGGTGGCTTCTTCGTGCGAAAGGGATACAGGCATCTCCGTTTCAGACACTCTCTCCCGCTACGTCGCTAGTAGTATCTGTGGGTACTTGGCTGGTTGGAGATCGACCACGTCGTAGACCAGAGAGGTCTTACCTGTCTGGTCTACGACCTCGGCTGTTGTCTGTGAGGTTTCACAGTCGGACCACTCTCTGGAGACCGTGAACTCACTGGCCTAACTGGCCTCACTGGCCTGACTGGGGGGAGGCACTAGTTCTCTCCAGAGAGAACGGACACATAGGCAAAGGGTAGGACAGTAGTACGAGATGGACACTATCTATACAGCCTTTGAACGTAGACTCTTCCTATATAGGCTTGGGGTACTGACGTACCCCGTCTAGGAAGTCATCTAACTAGGCTCTTAGCCTTACGATAGACAGGCCGAAAGCACTGTGCTACATTGGCCCAGCACAGATGGTTCTCAGAGCAGGGCCGGTGGAGCACAGTGAGTCGGTCACCCGGCTCAGAAGGAGAGCATCTTGGCTCTAGTAGTACGCATCGTCACCACGTTCGCCCGTGGCGAGAGGACTCCCGCATCCATCCTCTGGGAGGGTGTGGTCGAGGTCCAGAACCCGGACAAGGTCGTTCCCGAAGGCCAGCCCGGTGGTGGCTACCCGGAACGCATCATCAAGGGCCAGATGAAGTTGGTTCGCCGCAACGACGGTGGCACCTTCATCGGAACCCCCAGCCGCAAGACGGAGGATGGTCGTTACTTCAACTTTTACGACCTTGGTCAGTCCCTCCAACGCCTCATCATCCCCGTCCTTGAAGCAGAGGTCGGGAAAGACCCCGCACCAGCCATCACGCCCGCAGTGGCCGAAGCATCCGCAGAGACCGCCAGCGACGAGTTTGCTGACATAGCCTTCTAAGCCCACCTCCGACCCTAGCCCCTCCCTCCATGACTCAACATGAGCGGAGCGTGCCTTTATCGAGAGTGTCCAAACGGTTCTCGTAGCGTAGGGGAACCTGTCCCCACACTCAGCCCTCGTCATAGCCCTTCCCTCCAGTGGGGCATTGACGGGGGCTTCCTGATGTCCGGCGGGGAAGGACTGTGGGGAAGGGGCGTGGTACACTTCCATCAGAACCACATCGCAGTGAAACTGGAGGCACCGCTTGACTGGCGAACAGATAGGGGCGTTTGACCCTGACGCACGTACCGACTTCATGGATGGCTACGAGGACAACGAGGCTCGCCGCAAGGAAGTCGATGACGAGGTGTTGGCACGAGCCACCGCAGAGGCCGCAGGCCCGCTTGTGATGCTCGACTACCTTGGGGTTCCGGTTCCAGAGGCACCGCTACTCAACGAAGGCGAGGACGCCTCATCCCTCGTCCTAGCACCCGAAGGCACGCTGTTGGAGATGTTCCAGCGGGACGGGGCACCAAGAGAGAACACGGCATGGGGTTGCTGGAATGTCTGGAAGCCGGGGGCACTGACCCTCGTCGTAGGCACGCAGCAGAGTTTCAAGTCGTGGAGCATGTTCGACCTTATGCTCAACGCCGCTGAGGGCAAGGACTGGCTGGGGAACGCCCTCGGGCACTTCGACAGCATCGTCTATGTCAGCAACGAGAAGTCGCAGGCTGCGGTGTACGAGCGGCTGTGGAAGGTCTTTGAGGGGCATAACAAGGCCGCATCGAAGGTCTACATCCGGCACCGTGGTGACCGCATCCACTTCGCTAACTCGGCGTGGAACGAACTGGTCCGCTTCCTCAAGCAAGACCTAGAGAACCAGCGGGTGCTGCTCATCCTAGACACCCTGACCTCTCTCGCCCCTCCCGGCTACGACGAGAACAGCCTGACGCACGTCAGCGTGGTCCTCGACGCCATCCGTGACGTACAGGACGAGGCTCGCATCGACGTGATGCTGCTCCACCACCTGAACGCCGCAGGGGCACGTCCACGAGGGCACACGGCTCTGGACGGCGAGGTGGACGGGTTCGTCCGCATGAGCCGAAGGGGCCGGGACGTAGACGAGGTGATGGTCACCTTTGAGCCGAAGGACGGCATGCCGAGCACGGGAGCGTTCGCCTTCCTGCCCGAGTCAGGCACGTTCAAGCGGTCGAGCGGGCGGGCACTGCACGTCGGCAACCTCGTGAACCTCATCCAGTGGTATCAGGACCGTAACTCTGGTGAGGGCATCACCATCAAGGAACTGCGGGACACCTTCTACACCGCACATCGCTACGACAAGGTCGAACAGGAAGTCACACGGGGCGTGGAAGAGTTGAAATTGAAGCGGGAGTTCCGCCGCAGCATGCTCACCAACCGTGAGGCCAACCTCGTCAGTGTCCTCACGGATGACGAGCGTAGGGCCATCAAGGACCGCAAGGCCCGTGACGGCGATATCGTCCGTGACGTAGCCGTGAAGCACGACGCTGAACTGGCGTTGGTGGACCGAGCCGAGAGAGCAGCCGGATACCTGCCGCCTGACACGGACGAGGACGACGGAGGACTCGATGGTCTACTGTAGTAGCGATGCCGAACCAACCCGCATGCCTCCCCTGCAAGAACCCGTTGGCTCAGGAGTATCTGACCGAGCGTATGGGTCAGATGGCGGACTTGAAGACCATCCGGCACGAGTTGGCGTCGGCCTACCGAAAGCGGACGATGGGCTATGGCAAGGCCCCTACGCTTTCTATGTTGGTGACCCATCAGAAGTCACACATCGGGACAGTCGGCATGGCCTCGGCCCACCTGCCTACCTTCTCTGGCGAGGATGACACTACGTCCAGTGCGTCTGCGGACGATGGCACTGCTCGCGGGAACGACGTGGCAGCGGCTATCCAGCAGAGGGCTTTACAGGCCCTAGCGGATGGCGAACTCCGAGTCACGGCCCAGCACGGGCTGAAGGCTCAGGAGATGATCGACAAGCGTGCGGAGCGGGCACAGGACCGGGAACTCACCGTGTTCCTCGCTCGCATGATGACGCAGGCAATCCCACCCCCGGCCTTGATGCTTCCTGACGATGCGATCGAGGCTGAGTACACAGAGGTAGAACTCAGTGAAGCAGCAGACTAACGAGTACATCGCCATCCAGTTGGACAACTACGCCAAGCACCTGCAACAGCAGTGGAGCGAGGTGAAGGGCACCCCTCAGGCGTTCGCTTTCAAGCAGACCATCACCCACCTCATCGAAGCGGCCATGTGGCTGCGGCGGGAGCCTGACTCTCTGCCCGACAAGCCGTAACTATGGTCCTGAGTGCCAAGGATGAAGCACGGGCGGTCAAGGCAGCCAAGACGTTCGGCTTCAACCTGTCCAAGGCGAGGTGGGACACCCCCACCTACGCCCGCCTGCTTGGCATCGAGGTCCACCCCGGTCAGGTCCGGTTCTTTCAGCAGGTGCTCGCACGGGCACCCGACGCCGTCAAGCCTGCCTACCTGAACCTCGCTCTCTCGTCTGGGAACCGTGCAGGCAAGACGCTGGCCCTGACCATCGCCGTCCTGCAACACGCTCAGTTCAAGATCGGGCTGCCCCCACCCGGTGACGACAGCGAGACCGCCCTGACCAAGTGGCGGAAGCACCCGTGGCACGGCTACCACTTCGGCGTCCAGCAGGAGGTGGCGGACCTCATGTGGCAGGGCGCGGTGATGCTGTTCGACGGCACCCACCCCGGCCAGAAGGGGAGGGGCTGTCCGCTGGTGGACTTCCTCGGGCGGAAGATCGTCGAGACCGGTAAGAAAGAGCGTGGCGAGTACCGGTGGATCGTCTTCAGCGAGCAGATGGGTGGCGGGGAAATCCACTTCCGCACGACCAACGAGAAGGCCGTGGGTCAGTTGGGCAAGGACATGAACCTCATCACGTACGACGAGTGCGGGTTCGACCCGAACCTGACGTGGATCGTGAATGAGGTGCTGCACATGCGGCGGCTCTCGACCTCAGGCCAACTCATCCTCATATCTACCCCCTCCGAGTCATTCCAGCAGTTCTCTGACGAGTGGGCACGGGGAGACCCCGAGTCGCCTGACCGCCAGCCTTACCATATGAGCATTCGCATGAGCACCCGAGACAACATCGGCTTCGGCATCGAGAATTCCGCCTTCGCCCGCATCGTGGCCTCTATGCCCAAGCACCTCGTCGCCCAGAACATCGACGGGCACTTCATCGAGGGACGCAACGCTTTCTTCAACGCGATCAGCGTGGACGCCTGCTTCGACCCGGACATGCCGCTTGTCACGGAAGCGGAGGCGGACCACATGTACGTGCAGGGCATCGACCCGGCCATGACCCACGACGCCACATGGAGCATCACCCTCGACTACACCAACCCCAAGGTGGTGCTGGGAGTGAGGGCAGAGCGGCGTGAGGGTAAGCAGTCCATGCCCCGGCTGGTGGCTCTCATCAGCGAGGTCCACTACGCCTACAACGAGAACAAGGCCCGAGCCATGACGGCCTGCGATACGAGCGGCATGGGCGGCAAGGTCTTCAAGGAAGCCCTCTCAGTGCTCCACCCCTTCCGGGCCGTGGAGTTCGGTGGTGTCAAGAGCCGCAAGATGAAACTGCTCATCGACCTGAAGGGCTACATCGAGAGCGGCATCCTGAAGTTCCCCAAGCAGGGCGTGTGGCTGGGCCTCCGCAAGCAGTTGCTGGCGTACCGGCTGGACGACAGCAGGCTGGACACGGACGCAGTGATGGCACTGGCGGTCGCGGTCAAGCAGTTGGTGGCGGGCACTGCTTCAGTGGCCGTGAGCGAAATCGCCATCCCGTTTGACATGTACGACGAGACCCCATCGGGTGGCGGGCTGGCCTCCATCCCGAAGAAGGACCAGCGACCTGACGCCAAAGAGATGGTCTACACTGATGCTACGACCCCCGGAGAGGTCGGACGACGCATCCGTGCCGGTGCGAACTACGAGGTGCTTTAGTTGTCGGGACAGGGTGGGCCAATCAAGGTTCTGTACGAGGAAGATAACGCCGGGATGGCGGGTGACCCCGAGACAGCAGCCGTGTTGCGTGAAATCCTCCGACGCAAGGACTCCATCCGTAGTGCCCACGATCGCTTTGTGGAGCAGTGCAACCGGTTCGACAATCTGTACTACGCCAACGTCATCACCTCTGGCGGTGCGGACCACTGGCCGGAAGACCCCAACCGAACCATCGTGGGCAAGGCCCACGTCAGCCTCAACGTGCATCCGACCTACGTAGATGTGCCTGCGGCCCTCCAGTCCGTCGTCCCCATCGAGAACATCGTGCCCCCGGAGAGTAACCCTGAAGCCAAGGCGGTCGCTGCGGCGGTCGAGCGGTTGTACTTTGTGTGGAAAGATGAGGACCAGTTTGAGACCAAGAGCCACAAACTCGCCACGGTCAAGAGCCTCTACGGCCTTGCCTACGGCAAGGTGGTCTGGAACGAAGACCTCGGTCGCCCCGAACTCCTGCCGGTAGAGCAGCCTCGCAACCTGTGGGCTGGCTACAGCAGCAGCGACTACACCAACTTGGAGTGGGCGGTCTACTCGTACTTCATCACGCCGACGCAGGCCATCGAAGACTACGGGCTGGACATCAGCGAGGGCATCGAAGAGGGCGACATCGCAGAGGGCGACACCCGATATGTGTACGTCACGCAGCCCCTCAACCACAACACTCACGACCCTCAGACCCTGAGCAACCGGGATTGGCTTCAGACCCCTCAGTGGGGCATGCTTCAGGTCAACGACTACTGGTGCCGCAAGCCCAAGGGCAACATCGTCCGTGGCAAGAAGACTGAGATGGAGACCGTCAACGTAATCACCGTGGGCAACTACGTCGTGTACGACGAGGCCCACCCGGAGTACGAGGGTCGCCTGCCGTACGTGCCCGTCTTCAACACGTTCATCCCCGGCGTTCCTGAGGGACGGCCTGACCTCTACGACGTTGAGCAGTTGCTTCGTGAGAAGGACGAGCGAGTCTCCGCAGGCGGCACCATGGTGGGTAAACTGACCGGCAAGCAGTTCTGGCAGTTGACCGGCCCCGAGTCCCCTGACCGAGTCCCGAGCGGCCTCCGTCCCGAGCCTGACAAGGTCGTGGCCCCCGGTGCTGGCAACCGCATCGAACCCATCACCCCATGGATGCCTGAGTTCCAACTGGAGCAGTACCTTGCGCGGCTGGACCGTGAGTTGCAGGATGTCTCTGGCTTGAATGACTTGCTACGCGGACTCGCTCCTAGTCAGGTGTTGAGTAGCGGCAAGGCCATCAACGCCCTCGTGGCGAACTACGAGGCACGCATCACGCTCAGGCGACAGATGTTCTACCAGTGGCGTATCGACACTTGGGGTCTCACCAAGTTGGTGTGGGGCAACAAGGTCACCGAACTGAAGGCCATCTTTGAGAACGCAGGCAAGTTGGTCGTGAAGTCCCCGAGCCTTACGCCCCGCGACGACCTTGAGCAGAGCACCCTCGCCATGAATATGCTCAACAGCAAGATTTGGTCTCAGGTCCGAGCGATGGATGCCACTGGCGTCGAAGACCCCGAAGACGAGCAGAACGAAATCCGCAAGGAACGTCAGGACGCGGCTCTCTTCCCGGCAGACGTGCAGGCACAGGCAGCCCTCATGGCGATGATGCAGCAGATGCAGATGCAGGAGCAGCAAAACGCCGCGCAGCAGGGTGCTCCGGGTGCAGGCCCGCTAGACGAAGAGGGTGCCATCGACGCCGAAGAGGCCCGGCGGAAGGCAGGCGACGAGGCCGCTGGCGAAGGCCAAGAGCAACTACAGGAACCGGGCGAGCAGCCTGCAAGTGGCCCGTCCGCCTTCTCCGGTCAGGGAGACAACGAGGCAGTGAACCAGTCCATGATCCACGAGGGCGAGGTCAAAAGCCGCATGCTCACCCAGCAGCCGCTGACGGTTGAGGGGCAGGGCTAGTGGCACGCTCAGGTAGGTTCGGCTCACTCCCCGGTTCGTCCCCGGACCTCACGTCCACCATCGCTGCTCTGCTGGAGCAGTACGAGAACGCCCGTGACCGGAACATCTATTCGGCATGGCTGAATGGCGGCAAGTTTGAGGGCAAGAAGGTCACCGACCAGAGCCTGATGGCGTTCTACAAGATGCGTCGTTCGCAGTACACCAAGGACGACCCCGAGTACGACTACTGGAACCAGCAGCACTCGCAAATCGACTACCGCATCGGTGAGTCCAAGATGCTCCTGCGGTTTGAGCGGAACAACATCAAGGAAGGCGGTGCCGCTGCGTGGTACGCCTCCAATGCAAAGCGTTTTCCCAAGAACAGCGAGGTGTGGCGTGAGGCTATGCGTAACGCCGCTCGCTTCCAGAAGGCGGCTCAGGAAACTCGCAAGTCCTCGACGGCCACCATGAGCGACAGCGAGAAGTACGCCAAGGCCAACGACCGTATCTACCTCCAGCGGATCGCCCCGATGGAGGCAGCCGTCGCCGCATGGGAGAATGCCCTAGACCGCAACAACATGTCCGACGAGGCCGACTCGTTTATGACCCTCGGTGGCGACAAGATGGCCAAGGACGCCGAGATGCGGCAGTTCATGCGGACTCATGCGGGCAAGTCCTACGGCAAGGCGTTCAAGAAGGCCACTGGCCGAAACTTTACCTACAAGGCGTTCAAGCAAGTGCTGCGTCGGGGCCAGCAGGGTTACCGCCAGCAGGCAGGCAACGCCAAGCGGTTCGGCTTCCTCTCCTACGTGCCCGGTCTCAACCAGAAGGCCGCTGGTGTCGGGCAGTACCGGACGCAGTTGCACGTCTTCGTAGACGACATCTACGAAGACTACGACCGCGAGTTCGTGCGGTTCGATGACGAGATGGACGACGCTGAGAACGCTCTGGAACGTCAAGCCGTGCGGGACTCGTTCAAGGGTATCTTCACGAAGATTGCCAAGCGAGCAGCCAAAGGGAAGCGGGGCGACCACGTCCTCGCCGCGTCCATCGACAACACCCAGAACGCCATCGACGGCAAGAAGGGCGTCACCTCAGCCCGTAACGAGTTGATGGCCGGTGGCAAGTCAGGCACCTCCAAGGCCGCTGCCAGCACCGACCCCGTATACGAGACCGTCCGCATCACCAACCCCGATGGCACCCAGACGGAAGTCAGCACCTCCGTCCTCGACCTTTCACAAGGTGGAGACATCGAGGACATCCTCATCTCGGCCATCAACGACAAAGAGAAGATCATCCCCGGCTATGAGTCGGATGAGTGGATGTTCGTCAAGGCCTACGACGGCACGCTGGTCGAAGTCGAGACCGCTGAGTGGCGGAAACGGCACTCGTTCCTTCCCGGCTCGTCCGCACGAGACAACGACTTCATCGAGAACACGGTCGTACTCGCTGGTGGCGTGAAGGCCAAGGTCATGCTTCCGGTCCAGACGGCGATGCTCCACTTGGGCATGGTAAATACTGACCCCATGCCCGTCGAAGCAGTCTCGTACAAGACGGTCCACGGAGACATCCGCTACCAGTACGTCGGCCCTGAGGGTTGGATGCAGGACACCGCTGCCCACCCGCTGGACTGGGCCAACAACTTCGATGATGGCGAGGAGCGAACCGAGACCGGTCATTGGTACGACGAGGTCAATCATAAGATTGTCAAGGTGGTCTCCGACGCAGACGACCAAGGCAACATGCGGGTCAATGCCCAGTTCGCTGCCTATGTGTGGGGCAAAGCCATCGTTATCTACGCCGAGAAGAACGGCTTCACGCTAGACCCCTCGACAGACGTCTACATAGACAAGAACGGGAAGCCGGTCGAGGTCTCGCAGGCGGACGTGATGCCCACGTTCAAGAACATGCTGGTGGCCCACGGCACGACCTTCGATGAAGACGGCTCCCCCATCATCCCCGGTGGCGACCTTGTCAAGACCGTGCAGGTGGCGAACCCCGCCTTCAGCAAGGCTCAGGCCCCCGGCTCCGTCAGGCCCGACAAGGATGGCGGTGCTCTACCCAACCGCTACAAAACCATCGACTACCTCGCAGGCGGGCGTACAGCGTACGACGCCATGTCCGAAGAGGACCAAGCGGCGATCCAAGCCGCTGCGTTTGACCTGAACGAGAACGAAGACATCTCCCCAGCGACCCAGCACCTCGTCAATGCCCGTGAAGAGTTGGGCTATGCGTACGAGGATGGCACGTTCATCGACGCCTCCCGAGCAGACGCAGAGGGCGTAGTCGCAGAACTGCCAGTGGCACAGCAGGGTCCGTCGGGTTTGGTTCGTCTAGGCGCAGCCCCGACGGCTCCAGAAGTCGGGCAGGCCGGAGCGGTAGGCCCATCGCAGGCGGTCACCGCGCAGGATCGGTGGCAACCGCCTTCAGGAAGAGGACAAGCATCTCTGGACCTATGGGTCCGCGGCCTTGAGGGTTCGGACGTGCAGGCCCCTGAGGCCACCCGCATCCCTGAGACCATCGACAAAATCATCACCCTGAACGCTGTCCTGACGGAGGCTGGCTCGACGCTGGATACCTCAGGCCGCATCGCTCAGTATCAGGGTACGGTCGGCCGCAGGGCAGCCGCCGCACTGACCGCTGAGGAACGCCACGAGATCGTCATCGAAATCGCTGTTGCCGAGGGCAACGGCGATAACCCGGATTACATCTATGTAATCGCTGGTGAACTCGACGCTCTCGCCGCAGCCGGTGACGCCGGTCTGAGCGAGCGTGAGTTTTTCGACCTGACTGGCTCGATGTCGAAAGATGAGAGGTACCGTGCCATCCAGCAGTCGAAGCGGCTCCGTGCGAGCAGCCCTGACAGGAACCGGGCCACGCAGGACTTCCTCTCCGAGACCCTGTTGGACGACCTCCGTGACGCCAAGTGGAGCGATGCGCAGATCGAAGAGTCCTACCCCGTCATGTTCGCTGAAGAGAAGAAGGTCAACTTAGCGAAGCAGTCTTCCGCCCGTCGCTTCAAGGCTGGCTACGGCCCCGACCCGGCACTGGCCGCACTGGGACCGGCTAGTGGAGCCGGGTCTCCGATCATCGACAACGCTGCACAGACGCTGAAGAACGCCATCTCTGGCGTCCAGATGGCAATACCGACCGCAGCCATGCCGATGACGCCCGCTTCTGCCTCAGGGAACATCTATGCTGACTTCGCGCGCACCAACCGCCGCCTCGTGCTCCCGACCGCCACGACGGTGAAGCCGCTTGTGGCACAGCAGGGTCCATCGGGTTTGGTCCGTCTAGGTGCAGCCCCGACGCTGGCCGCAACGAAGCCGCTGACCGCCCCCCGGTCCACGCTTCGCCCGACGCTGGACGACGGGCCTTTCCCCTCGCCGTCGCCACAGAGGGGCCTTGGCCTTGGCGATGTCATCCCTCCCCTTACGATAGGCCGAACGCCATTCGGTGTTGAGAACGCCTCTGAGGGCAGCAAGGAGTACGACTACTAGGCTGGTAGACTGGGCCTATGACATACGATCCGGGGTACAGGCCGTTTGAGGACGAGCCTGAACGTCAAGGGCTGAATGGTCAGTACGGACCTTCCCCAGCCAGTCCTCTCGACTCCCGTTACGGCGGACCAGACCCGTGGGAGAAGGGGCTACGGGCTTACACCGACCTCGGCAAGCCCAACTATGGCTCCCGTCCGTTTGAGGGGCTAGGCAAGACCAACGTCGCCACCTCCCTCCCGTTCGCACCCTTCGATACCCGTGGCCGCGATCAGGCCCCGACTCCAGTGGGTGCCCCGCAGCCCGGTCTGTTCCAAGCCTTCGGGCAAGGCTTGACCCAGTTGGCGATGAACACCGTCATCCCTCTGGATATGATTACCGAGCACCTGTTCGGTTCGTCCACGGGCGAAGACATCGAGAAGGGCATCGCAAATGGCATCGGTGCCATCGGTGGGGCCTTCGACGGTATCCTCGACTTCATGCCCACGTTCGACTTTCTGCCCGGTGGCGGGGACATCGAAGGCACCTTCGACGCCCTCCCTGAGGACGAGTTGAAGCGGAGTTTCGACGTGATGATCGCCCAGAACCCAACGGCACGCCTCGAATACATGAAGCAGTTCCTCGACAGCCGTGGTCCTGACATCGCACGCATGTACGGATTTAGTGGGGACATGGGCGAACTGGCCGGTCCCAGTGCGAGTTTCAGTGAGCAGTTGCGGCGTATCGTCTTCGGGGGCATGACTGTCCTCGGGAACCAGACCGCAAAGGCGTATGTGAACTCGGCCATGCGGGACATCGACGGGACCGTCTTCAACGCTGATATGGGGGGCCTGCCTGAGGAACTTCAGGCCATCCGCAAGCGTGTGGAGGGCGGGGAGATCACCCGTGAAGAGGCGATTGACGAAATCTCAGCAGGCCAGTTCCGGTGGACCCACGACGAGGGACCGGGCGGCATGTTCATCAACCTCACGCTAGACATCCTCACTGACCCTCTCATCTGGGCCTCGTTCGGGCTGGGTGGATTTGCCAAGGCCGGTGCTAACGGTGCCGTCCGCATGGCGCAGATTAGGACCGCCCAGTACCTGAAGAAGAACGGTGCCCTAGAGGGTCGCATGATTGCGGACCTCAGCAAGAAGTTCAAGTTGCCGTCTGAGGCCATCATCAAGAGCCAGAGAGATGACATCGTCAAGGCCAAGTACGACTGGGCCGTGAAGTACGCCCCGACCGAGCATGCACAGGCCATCGGCAGCCTCGGGCGTACGCAGAAGACGCTCTTCAAGTTGGATCACATCATCCAGCCAGCGGCTATGGTCGCCAACGAGATCGACACCATGTTCGGTATGTTCGGTGCGACCCATGTCGGTCGTCGCCTGTCCGCCTTTCGTGGGGAGAAGCACGTCGAAGGCATCGCCCGAGCGGTGGGCGTCAAGCGAGTGCAGCGGGTCCAGAATTTCTTTGGCCCCGAGAAGTTCGATGAGTTCACCGCCTACTTCGGCATCTTCTCAGCCAACCAGTCAGCCAAGATGGCACAGAAGGTCGAGGTCAGTCAACTGTTGGGTGCTGACCGTGCCGTGGACTCCACCGGCAAGCGTATCAACCCTGTCGTGGACGCCCCCGAGCACACGCCGACACAGTCCGCCCGAGGCACCATCAACAGCAGCATGGAAGAGGCCCTGCCCAAGGAAGCCGAGCAGGCGTTCCTTGAGTACATGGAGGTCTTCCTCCCACACGGTGCCCAGTCCGCTGAGGCCGTCGCATCCGCCATGAAGCAGGCCAAGGCAGCCATGGCCCGAGACCTCGCCGCAGCCACCGGGAAGACCGAGCAGGCAGCCCTGAAGTTCCTTGAGGGAGCCGACCGACGTGAGATGTCCTTCATCCACGCCATCCTCTATGGCCGTCAGGTCCAGATGTTCAACGAGGCCAAGGTGCAGCACGTCGCTGCGGTGCAAGGGCACCTCGACGCCGCCATCAAGAAGGGTGACGCCGCTGAGGTCACACGCCTCACCGAAGAGTTGTCCAACGTCAACCGCCTGACCCTCGTCAGCGAGAACATGCTGACGAGGACGGACGCCGCACGGGTGCTGCACGACATCAACGCCCCCGGACAGAAGGGCATCGACGCAGCCAAGGATGCCGTAGATCGCTACGACCAGTTGGACATCAACTGGGGCAAGGACACGCCCGGAGGCACCCTCACGGGTGCCGAGTTGGTCACGACGCTCACAGCACACCTAGACGCCCTGCTGAAGGCTGGCGGTGCCCTGACGGACGTGGTGAGCACCAGCAAGTTGAACCCACGCATCGCAGCGAGCCTAGACAGCCGCTACCGGGTCGGAATGGCCCCTACTGACGTGTGGGGCATCACCCGTGAAGTGGACGGGAAGATTATCGGGGTCAACCCATTCGTGGAGGCCCTGAGCGAGAACACCAAGAGCCTGAGCCGGGGCCTGACGTGGTACGACCGCATGAAGCAGGGTCTTGCCGGTCCCATCAGCGGCTCCCGGCTGCACGCCGAAGCCAAGATGCGGATGCGTGTCATCGGAGCGTCCGAGTTCGGGATGCGTCGAGCCGACACCGATGCCCTCTTCTCGGCCATCAACAGGGAGAGCATCACCCGACAGAAGGGTGCCCGCTCGTTCGGTGCGGAGGAACTACAGAAGATCGCTGACGCCGCTGGCGTCAAGGTGGACGACACCATTCAGGCCAAGTACGGTGGCCGTGCCCTCCTACACATGGTGCTGAAAGCCTACGAGGGTGAACTCGCCATGATGGGCGTCACTTCTCGGTCCACCTCCCGGCTCAAGAGCGTCGTCGGACGGCAGCCACTGGGCGACAACATCATCGGCAAGATCTCGGAAGACCTCTACCCCCGCCTGAGGTTCGCCCTCTCGCCCATCTTCCTCGCCATGGAGTACGTCGAGGGTCCGTTCTTCGGCATCCTCCGGGGCATCAAGCCGGGGTGGCGATACGGTAGAGATGATGTAAGCCTGAACTCTATCCTTGAGTACATCCAGCCCGAGTTCACCGAGCACGGTGCGGGCATCGGTCGTGCCCAGTTGGCCTACGCTGACAGTTTCGGTGCGAAGACCGTGACCGAAGCCTCGTTCGCCACGAAGACGTGGAACAAGGTGATGCCAGCTAAGTTCGCACGCAACGCTGTCCGCATCCGTGGGCCTCGCTGGTACAACGTCTACGAGATGAAGAAACTGCTCTACGTCCGACAGGCCGGTAAGGAAGCGGGCCTGAACTGGAAGCGGACCATGGAGGTCGAGTTCCCTGAGGCCTACCGCTATTGGCAGATTGCCGCCGACAGCACCGACCCGACCAAGGTCTTCATTGCGTTCATGGAGGAACGAGGTGCGTTCAACCCTGAGGCTCGACACGCCGTCCACATGTTCGATGCGATGAAGCCCGACAGCATGGGGCTGGAGCGTATCCGCATGGGCGACGTGGCTGCGTGGCAGGGCTTTGAGACCCGTGCCGCACTGCGTGAGGCCATCGACAACGGCAGTTGGACCCGAGACCAGTTCATCGCCAAGTACACCGACATCGGTGGCAACCGCAAGTACGCCGAGCGGGCGTGGCAGGTTGCGGACGGCTTTACGGAGGGCGAGTGGAACGCAGCCCTCGTTGACGCACTGGGCAAGGAAGCGGCAGAGGGTGCCATGAACTTCCACCAGTGGATGGCGAACGCACAGGGCGTGACCATCGAAGAGTTCCTGAACCGGGAGTACGGACAGGTCGCAGCGAAGGTGGACAAGGCACGGCAGGTACCCGGCGTGGCCCTGAAGCAGACCGTGCGTGCCAGCCTTGAGGGTATCGGGGCCACCGTTCACGAGCGAGGCAGCCGCCTACACAACGCCGTCAAGGAACGGTCCAGTTCCTACCTCCCTGAGTCCACCCGCAAGGAGTCCGCCACCACGGCAGCCATCACCGCTGTCGAGCAGGCCAAGACGACCGGCGACGGGGCTGCATGGAAGGCCGTAGACGACGAGGGCTTCAACGCCAAGGTGCAGGGCTTCCTCGACGCTGAGGGCGGCAAACTCCCCGGCAAGAAGAAGGGTGGAGGCACGGTCAAGTTGACCAAGGACTCCGGTGCCCGCACGTACTATTACTACGACCCGGCCACGGGCCTGCGAGTGGGCTACGTGTCGCTCGACGTGAACGGTCTCGTCGCCTCCATGGAAGTGCTCCCGTCCGCTCAGGGCAAGGGCCTCTCCAAGGGCATGCTCGACGCCGTCAACCAGAAGGAGAAGGGCAAGTTGGAGCAGGGGTTCAACAGCCCCGCTGTCTCGTTCACTGAGGCTGGCAAGGCCACCGCCCTGAAGTGGCTCCGTGAGAAGGAAGTCACCATGGGTGACGCAGGCTCTGCCCTGACCGAGTCCATCGACCAAGCCCAGCGAGCGGTAGCCGCAGGCAAGGGCCGGCCACCGGGCATGTCCCCGGAGCGAGCCGGCATGCTCTCGGACCTCATCGAGGAACGTGAGGCCGTGTACTCCGACATGTACGCCACCATGCGTCATGCCTTAGGCAGCAGCGACGACAACATGAAGGCCGCTGCGAACTGGTACGACGAGATGACGACCATGTTCCTCGGGCTGGTAGAGAAGATGCCTGACTCGATGATGGACGCTCTGATGAAGCAGTGGGATGAGTCCGCTGCCTCGGGCACCCTGAAGCGTGCTGACGGTGCCACCACCAAGGCCCTGAAGGACATGACGGCCGAAGAGAAGCAGGTTGAGTTGGCCGCACGGCTGAACATCGCCTTCTCGGGCAGCCAGATGAACACCTCCGTCTTGGACGGCATGAAGTACGTCGCCAAGATGCTGGACGAAATCTTCGAAGACAAGTCACCTGCCCGACTGGCAGACGAGGCTGAGTTCCGGCTGAAGGAGTCCGGTTCGAAGAAGGGTGCGAGGTACTGGGACGAGTTGAAGGACGAGACCCTGTCCGCCGAGCGTCGGAAGGAAATCCTCAAGGACTCCAAGGGCGAGCACCTGTACGCCGAGTTCATTGACGAGGCGACCACGGATGCCCGTCGCAAGGAAATCGTCCAGTCCAAGGTCGAGACCCGCTACGGCTTCAAGGTCGTGGGTCGCCGCATGGAAGACCTCCTGCGTGACTTCGGCAACATGGACCCCGAGAAGATTGCCCAGAAACTGTCCGACTTCAACGACAACCTCGCTGGTCGGTACACCCGCACGTCCTCACCCGTGAGCATCAACGGCGTGGCCCTCCAGCCTGCCGCCATGGACATCTGGATGAAGCGTATCTTCGGTCACGGCGACGAAGCCTATCTGGGCTACCTCGCTGACGACTACATGCGTGTCAACAAGTTGGACCCGACCGACGCCAACCGGCTCATCGCTGAAGAGGCAGTCATCGAGCATCAGGGCTGGGGACCAGAGGCCCGCACTGAGGGCGATGCCCCGACCGAGATGCAGTACGAGTGGATGCTGGAGCGGACCAACGAGTTCAAGGACTGGCTCAACAAGGAGGACATCCCCGGACCTAACGGCGAGTGGGCGGCTCACGAAATCCAAGCGTTGCTGTGGGTCGGTGAGCAGAAGCGACTCCAGTACGAGGGCACGCCGACGTTCGGCACCCTGACGCAGACCGGTGCCCAGTTGGTGACCGAGCCGCAGAAGACCCGCATCAACCCCAACGTGCTGGAGTTGATGGTGGAGCACGGCGACGAGGCCGGTCAGGTCATGGCTAACATCCAGCGAGACATCAACACGCCCCTGATGGCATCCATTGCAGAGAACACGGGTGTCGTGGCTCTACGGACCCTTGACGGGTCTGGTACGGGCAGCACGAACGTGGTCTTCGCCAGCAAGGACGCCTCCATGCGTGCGGCAGGGGCTATGGCCGTTGCTCTGGACGAGCCGGTCATCCGCATCGGTAACGGCAGCACCCACCACACGGTGGATGTTGCGTTCGACCCTGTGATGACGCAGGCCGACGTGAAGCCCTATCTCACCCTGCTCTCGGACTTCGTTGCGGAGTACATCCCCGACGAGTTCACCCACATGAGCACGGCCCTGCTGGACGACAACTCGTTTGCTGTCCGCAGCATCACAAAGAAGAACATCGCCGGGACCAAAAAGGCCCCGCTCGACTTCGACTCGCTCCCACCCAATATCGTTGCGGCACTGGAGGACGGCTCGTGGGTCAAGGCGTTCGACCCTGACGCACAGGCCATGCCGGTCCACATCGAACGTCGGCGTGTAGATTTCAGCCGTATCACCCCAGAGGAAGGTCGCAATCTTGTCAACTCAGCAGAACTGGTCAATCAGTACAGGGAGGGAGTTGTCGGGTCAGCGGAACGGGCTTACACCCACCACGCTCCCGAGTCGTCGGTCGCCTCTGAAGGGCGAGCCGCCCTTGCAGACGGGGCAACCCGAACCCAGCGAGTCCGAGTCCCCGCAGGAGGGAAGCCGGGTGGTGTACGAGCCGGGTTCAAGCCTCGGGCCGACGCTTCCCGTGCAGACCTCACAACCGCCACCCGAGCAGAGCGGGCAGCCCTCTACTTCGTCAACAATGCCACCGACGCAAGCACCGGAGTCCACGAGGCCTTCCACCTCTTCGCCCGCCTCATTGACGACTCCGCAAAGCGTGAACTCCTTGACGCCTACAATGTCGCCCACAATCTCACAGGACGTAGGGTCAAGCGTTCCTTCGGAGTCATCGAAGAGTGGGTAGCCGAGCAGTTCGAGGGCTTCGCAGCGGGCGACCTCCCGCCCAACGCCACCTACACGGCGACGTTCAAGTCGTTTGCCGAGTGGGGCCAGAGGAACCCCGGCATCAAGGCGGACGCTACGGTGGTGCCTGTCTTCCAGAGGGTGCTGGACTCATGGAGCGACGTACCCGGTGGCTTCTCGTCACTGGACGAACGCCGCATCTGGGAGTCAGCCCGCATCGGCCTGCTGAGGGCAGAGGAAGAGGCTCACTCGACGGCCTACTATCGGCGTTCCCCCAACTGGATGGGACGCACCATCAACCACCCGTACCTCGGGATGTACCCGGCTAACTACATGTGGGGCAAGGTGCTTCCTGAACTGACCCGCTTCATGTTGAGGCGACCCTTCGGACTCAAGGCTCCGATGGGCGGGATGTTGATGTATAACCACGTCCATCGTGCCCTCTCTGAGGAACTGGCTACCAACCCGGACCTGTCGGGCTTCATCGAAGACCACCCGGACACCGTCCGCTTCCTCACGATGATGCTCCCCGGCAACCCTGTGGAGATGCCGGTCAACTTGCCCGTGGTGGCCCGCCGAGCCATGGAGCACGACGCTGAGAACCGTGTCCGCCGCATGCAGGGCGTGAAGGAGGAACCCTTTGAGTTGGCAGCCAGCGTGGGGGACATGATTTCCTACAGCGTCGGGTTCGCCAACCTGCCTGAGAGGGTAGGAGACATGCTGGGCGAGTTCGCCGGGGACGACGGACCCAACGCCGGGAAGACCCAAGTGGTCGGACGGCTAACCCCCACTCCATCGGCAGCCGAGTTCATCAGGTAGTAGACTCTGACGTAACACCTCACGATGCGGTGATACACTAAGAAAGCGAGACCTACTTGGCAGAAGACGAGAGTCAGCAGTCCTCCACCGAAGACAAGTCCACCGACACCGGCAGTGATGCAGGCGAGTCGCAGGACGAGGGAAGCGGCGAGAGCACTCCTGCGGACATCGAAGCCTACTGGAAGAAGCGACAGTCCAACTCCGACAAGGCGAACGCAGCGGCGATGAAAGTCCTACAGGGCCAACTCGACGTAGCACAGGCACCGAAGACCACCGAGAGTGGTTCCACGGACGGGGGCAGTCAGGCCAACGCACGAGCCGATGCCGCTGAGAGGCGTGCAGACGAGGCGGAAGCGAGGGCCACGGCGAGTGACCTAGCAGCGAAGTACCCCAACGCCAGCAAGGCAGTGGGACGTGCAGTCGTCGTCATGGGTGAGCCTGAACTGGCAGCCTTGGAGACTACGCTTGACTTCGATGCAACCGCACCTCGTATCACTGACAAGAACAATCCCGCCCGCACGACTGGAGAGTCCAGCAAGTCTGTCGAGGACATGAGCCTCGCTGAGTTGCAGGAGCACTTCAAGTCAATCCCCTACGAAGGGTAGCGGCCAAGCAGAAAGGCCAATCCATTGGCTAACGACACCTCCACCACGAACTTCGGTGGAACGGTGCAAACGCTCATCTCAAAGGGCGTTGCAGAGAACCTGCGAAACAACCTTATCTGGCTTCAGGAAGGCTCATTCCTGAAGGCGAGCATCGTCGCCGGGACCAATCAGGCCCGCTTCGTTGCCTACGGTGACCTCACGATTGATGCCTCTGCGGTGTCGGTCGAGGGAGTGGCTAACTCCCCCGAAGAGTTCGCCATCGGCTACCAGACCCTGACGGTCGCCCAGCGGATGCGTTCCATCCGTCTGACCGATGTGGTCATGGATGAGAGTCCCCACGCACTGATGACCGAAGCCGCCGAACGCATCGCGTTCAACGCCTCGGCTGTCGCAGACTTCGTGACGGCAACTGCTGCCGAAGCCATCACCGCCACCTCGTGGGCGGACGCTGTCGCTAACCGTGCCGCTCTGACCACGGGCGGCGTCCTGAATGGCGATGAGGTCAAGCGTGTGGTCGCTGAGATGAAGTCCAACAACATCCCAACTTTTGCGGATGGCTCCTACCACGCCATCGTGTCACCTCTGGCGGTCTACGACCTCCAGTCCGATACGGCGGTCGGTGGCTGGATCGAGGTCTCGAAGTACGCTGCCTCGGGCAACCTCCTAACGGGCGAGATTGGCAAGTATGCCGGTGTTCGCTTCATGGAGAGCAACCTCGGCACCCAGCCCGACTCCACGGGTGGTGTTGCGGATGCCTTCCCCGTCTACCGGACCTATTTCTTCGGTCCTGATTGGTTCGCCTTCGGTGACCTCCAGAGCATCCAGTCCTACCTCGTCACCCCCGGTGGTGACCATGATGACCCTGCTGCTCAGGCGGCTCTGGTCGCTTGGAAGGGCATGTACGGCATCGAAATCCTCGGTGACAGTGCAGAGGCTTCATATGGCACCGTGAGCGGCGGCACCAAGTACCGCGTCCTCGAAACCATCGGCACGCTTACCTACTAGACCTCAGGGGTTGGTAACCCTTAGGGAGTCAGTCTCCCGCGATCAAGCGAGGTGGCCCCGGCAAAAGCCGGGGCTTCTTCATGTAGAATGACCTCATGGCCTATACGCAACCCACGCTTGTCCAACTGCGGGACTCCATCGAGTCGAAACTGCGGGACACCGCCAACGAAGCCTTCTCGGCTGCGGAGGTGGACGCTCTCTTGAACGAGGGCATCGTGGAGGTCAATCGGCTCTACCCCCTCATGGTCATCGAGGACGTGGATGTCGTAGACACCGACGAGGATGGTAACATCGACCGGGAGTACACAGTTGCGTCAACAGAAGTGTCTCGTGCTGAGGTTTGGCGGGAGTCCGCCTTCCGCTCAGTCATCCCTCAGATGGACGGCGAGGCTGACTCAGGCTGGGACTTGTGGGGCACGACTTTCACCGTCCCGAACTTCGTTTCGCTCGATGAAGACCTAGACACCGTTCGCCTCTACGGCTATCAGGACCGTGACGTGCTGGACGATGACGCTGACGTGCTGGAGTCCGACGCTGAGGCCGAGTACGCCATCCGCTCCTACGCCGTGCTGATGGGCTACCAGCGGCTTCAGAACGACCGCAGCCTGTACCAGCAATGGCTCAAGGCCCCCGGCAACAACGAGATGTCCCCGAACCAGTTGGACTCCATGGTCAACACCTACATCGCACAGTGGGAGCGGCTGCGAGGGCACCTCCGTCGCATGCGGCGAGCCTAGTGGACCTCGCCCGCCCTATCACGTTCCGCACGGTCGATGTCAACAGTATCCTGACCCTCGCCCCGGAGCAGGCCATGTCCGGGTATCTGGTCAACGATGTCCGCTGGCTGGACGTGGAGGGTTGGGGCTACAAAGAGAAGCGGTCGCAGGGCGACGGCTACGATGCCTCACGGGTTTACCTCGGCATCAGGCGGCTCCAACTGCGGGGCACCATCTACGCACGCACGGCTCCCGAACTGCACGACAAGGTCCGCACGCTGCGGGCACTGTTCACGCCGACCCTGTGCTACAACGAAGACCCCAGCGTCTTCGGGTTCCTGCCCCTGACGTTCGACATCCCCACTGAGGACACGGCCACATGGGCGACAGGCTACATCCCCGCCAAGTTGCTGTGTAGGCCCGTTGACCAGCCGGGAGGCATGTTCATCCGTGAAGAGGCCTTCGGTAAAACCACAGGGGGCTTCAGTGCGGTGTTCGACGTGACCCTAGAGGCCGTGGACCCCCGCATCTACCTCCAGACGACCACGGACATCGCTGCGACCACCACGACCGCCTCCAGTAGCGTCACCAACGACGGCAACTACCCGGCTCCCTTGCAGGCCCTGCTCGCCCTGACGGCAGCCGACGATACGGGTTCCCGCTCCCTCACCTTCACTGGCATGGGGACCGTGATGACGGTCACCATCCCGGCCTCGGCCAACGACCGTCAGGTGAACGTAGACTCGGAGAAGAAGGTCTGCACGCTGGTAGACAACGGTATCGAGACTCTACGAATGGACCTCATCTCGTTTGCGGCTGGCTTCACATGGCCCCTCGTTCAGCCCGGTGCCAACTCGTACGACTGGACGACGGTCGGCGGTGCCCCTTCGACGGGGGCGAAGTTCTGGTTCTATGAGACTTTCGCCTAAGCCGTGAAAGACACCGACCTCGCTTCGTTGGCCCTGAACCATCGTGGGGTCGAAGCCTAATGAGCACCAAGCAACTCACCCTCGTCGCGGACAACACCTCACGTAAGAAGTTCAACGGCACCGATCACAAGGGCCGTGGAACCAACGACCGCCTGCTCATCGGCAAGGTCAAGATCGAAGGTGTCTGGTGGCGTATTCGGTCCTTCGTCAAGTGGACTACGGACGACACCCTGTGGGATGGCGTGGAGGTCATCACCTCTGCCACCCTGACGCTGACGGTCGCCTCCAACGCGGGTGACACTGAACTCGCACCTCCCTCGGGCGGACGCTTCACGGCCAAGCGGCTAAAGAAGTCGTTTAGCGAGGGAGGCAGCGGCGACTGGACGACAGGCAGCAAGGAATGGCCTCCTGCCAACAACCTCGTCAAGCGGACGGGCACGGGCGGGGCCACCCCCGGCACGACCATCACCATCGACGTGATGAAGTTCATCCAGTTGTGGGCACCCAGACGCATCTCGTTCCAATACGCCACGGGCAAGCCGGTCAACGGCAAGGGCCTCGCCAACTACGGCCTGATGCTCAAGGGCCGCAGCGAGACCTCGTCAGCGGACGCCACTGAGGTCTGGTCGCAGGAACACGGCACTGCCAGTGAACGGCCCACCCTCGACATCGTCTACGAACAGGTCAACACCGCACCGACCGCAGCCATCGTGGCCCCAAGTGGCAACGTAACTGCTGACTTCGACGTGGACGGCACGTTCACCGACATCAATACCTCCGACTACATGTCTCAGGTTCGGGTCCAGATCGAGAAGGACTCGGTCGGGAACTGGAACACGCCGATGGTCAACCGCCTCTTCAGCCGCGAGGTCTCCATCGTGGACGACCAGTGGCACGTTGAGGACGGCGACTTCGACAAGTCGATGCTCCGCAAGGGCGTCCTCTACAAGATGCGGGTCAAGGTCTGGGACAAGCACGCCAAGGCCTCAGCGTGGACCGCTGACAAGACGTTCACCATCACCTCCGACGCTCCGACCGTCACCTCTGAGGACTTCGGCAGCATCGCTGTCATGGACGGGGTCATGCTGGGCGGGGCCTTCACGACCGACTCCCTCACCTCGGCCCTCATCGTGGACGTGCAGGTACACATCAGTGGCGGTGCCCTCCAGTGGTCAGCCTCCTATCCAATCACTCAGGGTGAGAAGGACTCTGACGTGGTGGCAGTCGAGTACGGAGGTCCATCTCTTGCAGCAGGGTCGTACACGTACCGCATCAGGGTTACGGACAAACTACTGGGTCAATCAACGTGGGATGAGGGCACGTTCGTTCTCACGGCTGCGGAGCCAGATGACGACGCAGACCTCACCAACATCACCGGCTACAACCCCATCACCCCCGTCACCCGCATCGTTCTCTACAGCCTCGACACCGCCAACCGGGGGCCGAAGGATGTCGTAGGCATCATCGAGGACGCCGCCAACATCGGGGTTTCGTGGTACGCCAACGCACCCGGCCAGTTGTACTTCACGCTCCCGGTCACGCACCCCCAGATTGGGGTGGCCGAACCTCTGGTCACGCACTATCAGGTGCAGCAGTTCCGACGTGGCCGTTGGAAGATGCTGGCAGCGGGCCTGCTCTACGACTTCGACGCACGAGAGAACGACGCCATCTTCTTTGGGATGGACTACCTCGGCCTGCTCTCGTGGAGCATCGAAGCAGCCAAGCAGCCCAGCAACAACCACAAGAAGAAGATGGGCACCAAGGTGAGCAGCCTCAGCGGCTCCCGCTACTTCAAGAAGACCATCAAGTACATCATCAAGGACCAGTTGCGACGTGCTCGGTATCAGGACAGCAACAGCCCGGTCAAGTTCATCAGCCACAGCCTCGGCATCATCGGGGACTTCTCGACCAAGGTGACCATCTACGCCTCGTACGCCCAGCGGCTCGACTTCATCCGTGGCCTCATCGACAGCCACAAGGGTGCCATCGCTACCGGTGGTGGTGAGCGGCGTAGCAGGTTGCGTGTGAGATACCGGAAGGACAAGCATCAGTGGGTGTTCGATGCTCTCGACGCCGTGGGTTCAGACCGAGACAACATCCGGCTCATGTATGGCAGCGTGCTTCAGGGCTACAACGTCATCGCCATGGGTGAATACGCCAACCTGATTTACGGGTCAGGTCACGAGCCGAACAAACTCAAGCCCCACTTCGCCAAGGCCTCGGCTCCGGGCGTATCGCAGTCCGACTGGGGCAGCATCGGGTCCGCCCGCTTCTGGCCCAACATCACCGACAACCAAGACCTGAACCGCCGCAGCCGTGCGGAGGCCATCAAGGCGAGCCGCATCGGCAAGAAGGTGGCCCTCGGTATCCGGGTCCACGGGCTGGGCATCTGGGACGGCTACGAAATCCTTGACAACTTGCCCATCGACATTGACGACGGTGCGGTGGACACAGGCAACTACGGCTCCGGGTACTGGACTATCTGGGGTGGAGAGTACCGAGTCTTCCCTGATGGACACGATGAGACTACGCTTATCGTCCGCCCCAAGGGCGATGGAGCCTCTATCGATACCGACCTAATCAACACAGACCCCATTCATGCTCAGGCCGAGTGGAAGTGGGGGGCAGGAGTACCTAGTGGCTAAGTCAACCGCCATTCGCGACGATGTCCTCGACGCCATCCTCGGCACAGTGCAGACGCTGTCAGCCTCGACGCTCTACCTCGGCCTTTACACCGTGGCCCCCACGGAGGACGGTGGAGGCACTGAGGTGACGGGCGGGTCGTATGCACGGTTGTCTGTGAGCAACGTAGACGCCACGTTCCCGGCTGCGAGCGGCGGGAGCAAGGCTAACGGCATCACACTCGCCATGGTCACGCCTACGGCCCCGTGGGGCGACGTGCTGGCCTTCGCACTGCACGACCACCTGACCAACGACAGCATCATCCTCTGGGGCCTGCTCGACAGCACCGTCACGGTGGACACCTCGGATCCGGTCCAGTTCGCCGCTGGCGACCTGACCTTTGACGAGGAATAATGCAGGCCACCATTGTCCACTCCGCTCAGGGGTTCTTCAACCTCGACGTGGAGGCGGACCCACCTGAGGATGGGCAGACTGACGTAGACGCAGGCCTCTACTACATCGACACAGAGACCGGCATCGGCTACACCCGTGACGCCATCGACGGGGATGACGCAGCGGACGGCTCATGGACAGCGAGGGGCAAGGTGCTCCCGTTCGTCGGTGACCAAGGTGCCCCCGGCGCACCCACGGGGCTGGCCGTGGTCGCCACCATCGTGGAGAACGAGGACGGCACGCAGGTTCCCGGCTTCACCATCGACTGGGACGCCAACAGCGAGGACGACCTACTCGGGTACGTCATCCACATCGAGGCCACCACTGCCACATGGGCCAACCCCATCGAGGTGCTGGTCGGCATCCGCAACGCCATCCTCATCCGAGAGGGCTTCGTTAGCGGCCTCGGCTACGACTTCCGCATCGCCGCCCGTGACGCAGAGGGTTACACCTCAACGTGGAGTCCCACTGTCAGCGGAACAGCAGCATCAGATGGAACAGCACCCGCCGTACCGGGCAACGTCACACTCATCTCGGGCTACCGCCAGTTGGGAGTTACGTGGGACCGTGCCGCTGAGGCGGACTTCGCCTTCTATCAGGTTCGACGCCACCTGACCTCCGACGCAGAGACTGCGGTGGTCATCGAGACCAAGTCCAACCACATCATCCTCGCGGGCCTGACCGAAGACGTGGGCTACGACGTGGACGTGCGGGCCATTGACCTGGGCGGCAACGTCGCCACCTCGGACGTGGACCTCACCGGCCTGCCTCACCTAGAGAACCCGGACACGGGTTGGTCAGTGGTGGTGGCCGAGACCCCGACCCTTATCGGGTCAGCGGACATCGTCGCTGGCTCAGTGGTCACCAACTTCCTGAGCACTGGCACCCTCTCGGCGGACCAGATTGACTCGGGCGACCTCAGCGTCGGGCGGGTCGGAGACCCCGGCACCATCGAGATGTTCGATGCACAGGGCCGCTCCATCGGCACGCTCTCAGTGAATGGGCTGGTCCTCATCAACCCGGACAACACGCAGGAGGCCATGTGGCTGACGGCAGGCGTCCTCAAGTTCTCACAGGTGTACGACGGCGACGTGGACACCACGACGTGGACGACAGCCCTCAACGCTGACGGCCTGAACGCCTCGGCCATCACCTTCGGCACCATGGGAGGCGGTAGCAACAGCATCCCCAACGCTGGCTTTGAACTGTCGGTGTACGCCGTCCTGACCTCGGGTCTCTGGACGGCCTCTGCTGGCTCCCCCTCATGGGACGATGCGACCGACATGGTCAATCTCGACATCTCCGGTGCGGACTTGACCATGACCAGTGCCAGTTAGCCCATTGAACATGGCCTATGCGGCTGGCGTGCTGGACTCAGACGGGAGCCTCGGGGCCTACATCAGCAAAGAGCGACAGATACTGAAACTGGTCATCACCGTGGCCGTGCTGGACCATCGGATGCCTCTCTGGTTTCAGGAGCGGTGGGGTGGCATCAAGAGCAGGTTCGTGGACAACCGGGACAACAACTCACGCACACTGTGGCGGTGGCAAACCCACGGCATCAAGAGCGGTCCTTTCGTGCGGGACGTTCTGCCATACTTGGTCATCAAGGGTGAGCAGGCAAACCTCTACCTCGCACTGGCCGACACTATGACGGCAGGTGGCTTCAGGGTCACGCCTGCCACCAAGGCTCTGCGGCTAGAACTGGCGGCAGAACTCAAGCGATTGAAGTGGGTATAGTTCGTGGCTAACGTAACCATCTACGCCAACAAAGAGCACAGCATCGGCAAGACCGATGCCTCGGTCGAAGTAGGCACGTCCAAAGAGAAGCACGGTCCCATCGGTGAGGGCAACTCCGGGTGGGAATGGCGGGAACTCATCAAGTTCCCCATGTCCGTGTCGGACTTCGGTGGCCTCACGCAGATTACGTCAGCGGTCATCAAGTTCAAGACCACGGGTGCGGTCCACGCCACCAACGACAGCGTTGACATCCTCGTCAAGCGGCTGACCTCATCGTTCGCTGCCACGGGTGGCGGTGCCAATGACGCATCGGACTCATGGAGGACTGGGGCCGACCCCAACTGGGGCGGTAGCCCTTCGACCAGCGTCACGGGTGCAGGCAGCAAGACGTGGAACCCCTCCGACAACACCGTCTACGAAATCGACATCACCGAACTCGTGGAGTTCTGGTTGCCCGCCAGTATCAAGAAGTCGGACGGGTCGGACGGCAACAACGGCAGCAACTACGGCGTGATGATGCGGTCGGTCGATGAGACCGACAACTCCAGCATGGAAATCCAGACCATCAGGAACTCTTACTCGCCACGCATCGTCGTCACCGGCACCACGGTGCCCACGCCTGAGCCTCCTGACACCTTCCTCATCACCGGCCAGCAGACCTCCATCCCGGCGAGCACCGGCTTCGGCTGGGACGGGGACGCAGGCGACGAGTCCCCCCTGACGGCATGGGACATGAAGATGTCGGAGTCCAGCCTGTTCACCGATATCGGCGGTGGTCCGGCCCTGAGCAACGAAGAGATCGTGGACATCACGGATGCCATCTCGGGCATCAGTGGCGTGGACGTGGCCTCTCCTACGTTCTCATTCGACACGGCTCTGGAGCGGGGCAAGACGTATTACTACAACACCCGGCACGAGAACTCGGAGGGTGAGAACGGTGACTGGTCTGCCATCCAGACGTTCACCATCCCAGACGTGCCCGACATCCCGACGCTCACCAACCCGACCGTCGCCAAGCCCCTCTGCGAAATCTTCAACCTCGACGCTGCTGAAATCTGGACCGGCTCAGGTGACGAGGCCTACCCCGTCCTGAAGTGGCAGTACAACCATCCTGAGGGGCTAGCGATGGCTGGCTACATGGTGGAGTGGGACTCGACCGAGTACGAGACCATCCTCACTGAGAACATCCCAGACGGGACGACGATGGAGGTCCGTGGCCCGACCAAGGCACCACGCAACTCGGCAGAGACCTACCGGGTCAAAGCCAAGGACACCAACGGTAACTGGGGTGCGTACACCGCCTCTGTCTCAGCCATCGTGCAGTGGGCACAGGGCATCTTCAACTACGACCACGGTGCAGGTGCGGGAGCGTTCGACTTCGCCTACGCAGGCGTGGTGGGCGGCGAGGTCGCCTTCCAGTTCCGTGAGGCCGAAGTGCCGGGTGTGTGGAAGGACACCATCGGTGAGGTGACGACCGACGAGCAGGTGGACATCCTCGTGCGACTTGCTACGGATGACTCGACTTCTAACCCAACTCTGCCCGACATGACCCTGTCGTACCTCGGGTCAGGATCGCTGCCCCCAGACCAGTGGGAACTGTTCGGCTCCAACGGCACGCTCGTGCTGGACGACAGCCGCCGCCGCTTTGGTCGCCGCTCGGCCAAGGTCACCCTCGGAGATGACGACTGGACCTTTGTCGCTCCGACGTACGGTGGCACCGACCCCTACATCATCGTCACGCCGGGTGAGAAGTACACCTACAGCATCCATATCCTCACGAGCGTGGCCCTGACCGACCTCAAACTGAAGTTCTTAGATGACGCCAGCAACAACCTTCAGGAAGAGGACAAGGTAGAGGGTGAGGACACGGGCGGCGAGTGGGTCCGCATCACCTCCACCATCACCGTCCCAGACGGCATCACCCGGCTCCGACCGGTGGTCGTCTTCAACGTGGACGACGCAGGCACCGTCGTGTGGCTGGACTCGGCCCAGTTGGAAGAGGGCGAAATCACTACGCAGTGGCGTCCGGGCGGCATCGGCACGGCGGTCTCCATTGACGTGGGTGGCGTCCAGATTGATGCATCCAAGGGTGGCGTGTTCCGGCTGAACACCAGCAACGGGAACGTCATCACCCTCAGCACCGACACGCTCAAGTTGGACGACGGGCAGTTGGGCCTGAAGTATCAGGGCGCATGGCAGGCGGGCACCTACATCAGGGACGACCTAGTCAAGTATTCGACCGACTTCTATATCTGCACGGCAGTGACGACCACGGGCGAGCCGTCCATCTCAGGTGACTGGCTGGTCTTCTCGGGAGTTGGTGCAACAGGTGCCGATGGGAATGTCTGGTTCGTCCAGAGCACCAGCCCGACAGCACTCAACACGGGCGACCTCTGGCTGGACACCGACGATGGCAACGTGTACTCGTGGAGCGGGTCCGCATGGGGCACGTCCGACATGGACCTCACAGGTCCAACAGGCTCAACTGGTAGTCAGGGCAGCCAAGGGGACCAAGGCGACCAAGGCATCCAAGGTGACACGGGGTCGCAGGGCATCCAAGGTGACACGGGTGCTCAGGGCATCCAAGGGGTCCAAGGGGACGAGGGTCCAGCGGGTGCCGTGGACGGCTGGACTACAGCAGCCGCAGCCTACGACTTCGTACCCACCTCATCCGGCAGGAACGTGGGCAGTGCGTCCTTGCCCATCGGTGAACTCCACGCCAACGCCAAGGCCATCATCTCGGGCGACCTTGATGTGCTCCCGTCCTCGGGTGCCACGCTCCGCATCGACGGGACCAACTTCAACATCACTGACGACGGGGTCAACGACACCGACGCCGTTCGTGTCTTCAGCAACTCGGGCCACCTGTACCACCAGATGGGCGACGGGGATCAGGTCTTCACTCGCTCTAAGGCGGGCGCGATCGTCCACACGATCGACAACGACGGCACCGTAACCCTGACAGGCCCGCTGGTCACGAGCAGCACCGTGAGTTCCAAGTCGTTCATCGCTCCTGTGCAATCCGACCACACGCAGCGTTGGTATCGGATCGCTCAGATCGAACTCGACGGCACCAACGAGGCGTCAGCCGGTTCGGTCCTGATCCAAGCCTCCGACCTGAACAACGTCGAGAAGCCGGCCGGCATCCTCGTGTTCAATATCCGTAATGCCGGCTCCGGTGTCGATCCTACGTCGTTCATCAAGTTGATCCCGTTCAACGACGCGACCGAACTGGATGATGTCGCCTTCGTCGTCACCAACAACGTGACCACGACCGACGTTTCGGTCTACGTCATGTCCGACAACTCATGGACGAAGTGGCACTTCCAACCGCTCATCACGGGCGACAACGATGACCCCGACGCAAGCCCCGTTTGGGAGGACGCGACAGCGGGCGTCACGTCGCTGCCAGCAGGCACGCAGTTGGACGTAGAGTGGGGTGGCCCGCGATTGCCGGTCATCAACACGTACACGGCCAACAGCACATGGACCCTGCCGACCGCCAACATCCCCCGGTACCTCATCATCGAGGTTCAGGGCGGCGGCTCTGGCGGTGGTGCCCCTGATACTACCGGCTCTGGCGAGCACGCCGCTGGCGGTGGCGGCGGTGGTGGGGGCTACTCCAAGAAGATGATCGACCCGAGCGACCTCTCGTCTGACATCACTATCGTGATCGGCGCAGGCGGTGCGGGCGGTACATCCGGCAACCCGGCTGGTTCTGGTAGCGTCGGTGTTGCTTCGACTGCCGCTGCTACGGGTATGACCACTGTAACGGGTAGTGCGGGTACTGGTGGGTCAAAGAGCAACGACACGTCCGGCAACACCACCGCGAGCGGCGGTACCGGAGGGGCCTTCTCCGGCGGCGATAGCGGCAGGAACGGCGATGACGGGGGCAGCGGCGGTGTTGCCGCTGGCGGTCGTATCGCAGGCGGCTTCGGGGGTGGCACCCAGTTCGCAGGCCAAAGAGAGCCGGGGTTGGGCAACGGCAAGACCGGATACACTTACGGTGGCGGCGGCTCCGCGGGTACGCACAGCGGCAGCACGAGCGGAACGACCGGGGGCGCGGGCGCAGCCGGTGTTGTCATCATCACTGAGTATTACTAGTTGACAGGTACGTCCTAGTCGTCTGCTTCTAACTGGTGCCGCAGGTTACTGTCTGGTCATTTGTTACTAGCGTAGAATGTGGGCCATGGAACTGACACTCGTCTTCCTCACCGGCATGCTGATTGGAGCCTTGCTTTGGGCCACCGTTGGTGAGTACCTAATCCGTTTGCTGGCAGCCCACCTCATCACGTCCTAGACTGGGGTCATGGGACGCCACGACAGAGACAGCCATGAACTAGAAGACACCATTCGCATCGTCGCGGCTGTTGTCATCGTTGTGCTGCTCGTCTTCATCGTCCTCACTGCTGTCATTCTCCCTGTCGTGTTTGAACGCACCGCAGAGACCACTCTCATCCTCGGTCTGGTGGGAGCACTCGTAGGTGCCCTACTACCGGTGCTCGCCGTCATCCGCATCAAGAACTAGGAGCACACCTTGCCTTACTGGCCCCGGCACCAACCACAACTCGGGCGTGGACCCACGTCCTCATTCGACTGCGGACCCCGTGCGTTCCAGACCGCCATGGATGACGCCACCGAAGGCCGCATCCGTCCCGGTCCTGAGAAGACCCGTGCCATCTTGCGTGACAAGGACGAGACCAACTACTCACAGTGGGACGAGGTCGCTGACCAACTGGGTGCCCGCTTTGGAATACGTGGCGACTCGACCAACGACATCGACGCCCTTCGGGACCACCTGAAGCGAGGCGGTGGTGCTGTTGTCGCCGTGGACTACGGGGTACTCCGACGTGCCGCCCCAGCCAAGACTGGGAGCGAGTCCTTCAACGGAGGTCACGCTCTCTTCCTCAAGGGCTGGCGTAAGCAGAACGGTGTCCGGGTCACCCGTGACTACGACTCGCTGAACGATGGCCGCTACCTTGGCTGCCCCAAGGGTCCGGTCTGGATGCAGTGGAACCGGCTGAAGCGGGCCATGCTCGCCCTGTCCTCAGAGGGCAACGTGTTCGTCACCCTCATCATCCGACCCAAGGACATCGCCTCAGGTTACGAGCCTCACGACCTCCTGCCCGCCATCGACAACGCACAGTCCCTCTTCTCTGTCCTCGCTGACCTCCGCGAGGCAGCCGATGACATCTCGTGCGACGTGTGCCTCGACGGTGCCATCGCTGAACTGGAGGCCGTCATCGGACTCGACCAGTTGGACGATGACGACCAAGCGACCATCGCTGACACCATCACCGGGCTGGTAGACTAGCCCGCAACACGTAATAGGGGACGCAACCTTGGACCGACTCAACCCGCTGTGGCTCCCGCTCGGGAGCATCCGCAGCATCATCGCTCTTACCTTCTCAGCCGCTGGGATCATCGCCATGTTCACGCTGTCGAGCGTGCCTGAGTGGTTCGCCCTTCTCTTGGGCGTCGTCATCCGTGACTACTTCGCCGTCCGTGCGGAGTCCCAGCCACGTCCACCTGTAGACCCGAAGGTCGAGTACACCTACTCAGGCACCTAAGTCGGAACATAAGGTCGAGTACACCTACTCAGGCACCTAAGTCGGAACATAGAGTGACCACTCCCATGCTCGGGGTGGTCATTCTATCGACCAGACAGGAGAACATCTTGGACTCAATCAACGAGCAGAAGGCCAACACCCGACGCATCTTCGTCATCGGTGTGATCCTGTCGCTGCAAGGCGACGACGCCAACGTCATCATCGGCATCGCAGGTGCCACCGAACTCTCCCCGGAGAACATCATCGACGCAGCGGAGTCGCTAGGCTACAGCATCCACACTGCGGAGGCCTTCGCACAGGCCATCATCGACGCTGGTGTCCTCTTCAGTGACAAGTTGCCTGTTTCGTACGAGGAAGAGGTCGAGGAAGCACCTCCCGCTGACGAGAGAGAAGACGAGCCGGAAGGCTCCGACCCTGAGACTCAGGACGAGGACAAGGCTGAAATCGAGCGGCTGTTCGCAGACGCCGCCATCAACAAGGACTAGCCGATGCCCCGAGTGGGCCACTTCAGAGTCGAGTACGACCCGGACGAGCGGATTAGCCTCCCTCGTCCGTTTCAGTTGGGCGGGGAGGGCAAGACCCAGAAGGCTCAATACCTCCATGGTGCTGCACGCACCAAGAAGTTGGACATCCCCACGGCAGAGCAGGCCAACAAGTTGCGGCTCTATCCCAACCAGTGGCTGAAGAACTTGCCCCACAAGGCCAAGAACATCGCCAAGCGGAACGCCGTGGTGAACCCGAAGGAATACAACAAGGCCATGGCCCGTGCCCTGACTGGCAGGAAGAACGCTCGGGCTGGCTTCTACATCAAGGTCAGGGTCGGTGAGCAGTGGGCCGGTGAACTCGGTCGGATGGTCCCCATCTTTGAGTGGGACTACGTGCCCAACGACATCTACGACATCCTCTCCCGTGGTGGTGAGTCTCAGTACGCTCAAGACCCACGCAAGTTGCTACCCGCCCTGAAGTTCCTCTACAAGTACGGCTACGACAAGTCCTACCGGGAACTCGCACTCAAGGTGAAGCGGAGGGTCAACGAAATCCGCAGGGGCGACACCGATGAGTGGCGGAAGTGGGCTGCCCGCTACAACGCTTGGCGAGACGAGATGCTCAAGGCCAACCGCGACGACCGCAACCGCTGGAACGTGTCCTAACCCCAAAGAACACAACGAATACCCGGACACAAAGAAAGACCCCCCGTCCCGAAGGACGAGGGGTCGTGCGTGTGTGGAGCACTGCTCCAGTGTACTACCCCGGCTCGTTGTCGGGGATGGAGTCGAATGGGTTGCCGTCGTCCTCATCATCCGGCGTCATGCCGATGAACTCAGTGGGGTCTGGGGCCACGAACACAGGTGCCGGTCTGACACTGCCACGAGGTGGCTTCTCGTCACAGGTGGACTCGGAGCACACCGTGAAGGCCGGGTATGGCTTGCCCTTGCGAGCACCATGCTTGCTGATGCCAGCAGGCACGACCTTAGAGCCACCGTGCATGGGACAGGCCCACGAACCCGTGACATGTGCCACTGGAACACCGCCTGACCCGCTATGGGCCTCTGACGGGGCTGTTGGGGCACGAGAGCGAGGTCCAGCCGCCTTCGACGCAGCAGATGCCGAGTCGTAGAGGTCTCGACCGATGCCCCAGAGGACACCAGCACGCTTCATGGCGTCCGAGTGCTCGCCTTTGACAGGCTCCATGGTCGAGGGAGTTCCAACGTCCCACTTCCACACCCACTCACCGGAGGTGATGGTCGTGCCATCTGCCGATACCGACACCCGCTTGCAGTAGATGCCGATGCCTGCACGCAGACCCGACGCATCCCGGCTGAACTGGGACTGCCAGTTCTCTCCCCCGACACACTTGTCCAGCGTGTCGAAGTGGTAGCGGGCATCGACGTAGGACAGCATCATGCCGCCCGGTCCTGCCCGTTGCTTGACCTCTTCAGGGGGAGTGTCCCTCTGTAGAAGTTTGACTTGCTCCGCAGATGCGGCCACTAGAAGCCTCCCTTGGTTCTGATGTCGTGATAGTGATGAAGGGCTTTATCCCGCTCGTCGAGGATGTCGAGCAGCACCTCATCGCTCAAGTCCATTGGCGTGCGGAGGATGATGCGTTGATACTTGTGGTACTGGCGGTGCCAGTACCAAAATTTGAGCCTGTCGATTGGCCCCAACTATTTCACTTCCTGTCTGCTACTACGGACGACGACTTCAAGGGTCTCGATGGTGGGGAAGTCCACCATCCACCTTGCCAGCACTGCCTCGGCCTTGAAGGCCTGAATGAGGCGGACTGAGATGTCCACGTCGTGGTAGGTCCAGCCAGCACCCACGCCCGGATGCAGGTGGAGGATGGCTACTCCTGACGCTTCTTTGAACGCGGCGGTCTCCGGGTGCAGCACCTTGTTGTCAGCACCGATGAACTCGCCCATGAGATACGCCATGCCCTGAAGGGCGTGGTCAGAGTACGTGCCCTTCCCCGTCTTCAGGTCGATCACGGTCTTCTTGCCTGCCTTGGCTCGCACCGATGCGAACAGGTCGAATGACCCTGCGTAGCCGTAGGTATCGTTGAACACCTGCTGCTCGGTCAGGATGGGCGAGATGCCCAGAGCGATGACCGCTGAGGCGTAGGACTCCATGAAGGGCTGGAGTTCAAGGTCGAGGTCCGCCATCGGGATGCCCTCGCTGATGGCCTCGTGAACTGCCGTGCCTCTCTCGGCACTTACGTCACGGGACTCCATCGACAGCCGTCCGACCCGCCCGCGAATGTTGGCGTCGGTCTCGGGCTTGCCCTTCTTCTCACCTCGGTCGAGGACTGCCGGGTTAGCCATCACCACGTCGAGCAACTGCTTCATGCTCCAACGGTGGAGGTTGTACGGCATGCCCAGCACCTTGCGGAGGCTGGTCACGCTGAGGTAGTCACGCTTTTGGAACGTGTACCACCTCAGGTCGTTCTTATCCGACCACGCATCCTGAGGGCTGGTCACAGATACTCAGCCAGCAGGCAGGCTGCTCCCATGGATAGTAGGAAGAGGTTGAGAAGGCTTAGGCGTAGCAGTTCCTGTGGAGGATGTAGCAACTTGCGGCTCCTGTTCTCCGACATCCCACGTACTGGCGGGGTAGTCGAGTTCGATGATGGTGCTGGCCGGGATGAGGTCAGCCTCGGGAATGTCTCGGAAGTGGGGGCGGGTGTGCTCCCGGTCCCGTACTAGGTCGGGGATGATGTAGCCCATGACCCAGTAGACGAGGTCGCTGTCTCGATACACTCCCCAGTGGAAACGGGCGGGGTTCTTGTCGATGTCCATGTCGGAGATGGACAGGACTCGTGCGTAGTCTGTGGTCTTGACCTCGATGCCGGTCGGGCCGAGTAGCGAGTCAGGCGTGAAGTCGGCATCCATGCCCTTGAAATGTCGCAACTTGGGTTCCCAAGGGATGCCCCACGTCAGGGCGAAGGCGACCTCACCGGCCACCCCCAGCACGTCCATCGAGAGGGCATGCTTCTTGTCTTTGGCCTCGGTGCGTGAGTCTTTGCGACCCACGACCCAGCCGTCCATGTGCCGGTCCATCGCCACCGTCTTTATCCAGTAGCGAACGGCCTCAGTGAACGGCGGGGCCTTGAGTGCGGGCACTAGCGGACGGCTCCTCTCATCCACACGGTGAGCAGGAGAAGGGCGACGAAGCCCACCATCCCAAGGCCTGCACTGGCCGTGAAGCCAGCGAGCAGACCAAGGGAGATGGCTACCAGCAGAAAGACAGGGTAGATGAGGGTGCCACGTCGGGCGTTCTCACCTGTCATCACCTCATCGACTCGCTCCATACCCACCTCCACATACGTGGTGATGCGACCGTGAAGGTCCGACTCGGTGATGGTCCCCTTGATGACGTTCTCTTCCGTGGTGGTGACCACTAGAGGCCGGGGACTTCCTCGACCGCCTCGTGGTCGGTGGTCGGGTGACACTTGTCGGGGAACGCCTCGATGGTGACGTGTCCGTCCGGGTCCGTCGAGGCAACGATGGTCCCTTCAAAACTGGGGTCATTGTGCTCAGGGCTGGCCTCGATTCGGAGTCCTTGTTCCGTCTCGGTCGCGATGTACTCAGGGCTGGCCTCGATGGCAGCCTCTTGTTCCGCCTCGGTCGCGATAGCGTCGGCCAGCATCGCGTTGATGACGCCTGCCCGAAGCCCGTTCATGCGGAGGATGAGTCCATCGACTTCGGCATTCATGCCCAAGGTCTCACCGGCTGCCTCGTACTCGC
>Ga0114999_10001198_pt1 | contig 36362 bp, 24 predicted proteins | sample ArcticOcean_MG_C_3_FD_89820 | JGI IMG/M metagenome (GOLD analysis project Ga0114999, IMG submission 89820) | Marine microbial communities from western Arctic Ocean - ArcticOcean_MG_CB8_126 | ecosystem: Environmental > Aquatic > Marine > Oceanic | place: Arctic Ocean: Canada Basin | collected...
ATACCAGCAGCGGCATTAACCGGGGCAGCGGAATTGGTTGCGGCACCCACATTCACGGTTGACACGGCAGGCGGCTCAACGAACCCTGAGTTCCTATTGACGATGCTGGGGATATGACATGCCCGAACAATCAGCACCCATCGAACTCGGATTCCCCACCAAGGGTCTCGACGAGCAGTTCGGACTTAATGGCCAGCAGCAACTCACAACACCCTCATGCCAGAACGTGCGGGCATACGATCCGGGTTCCGGTCGATCGCGTGGCGGGCAGCGAGCGGGTCTGACGCGGCATCTCTCAGCCCAGTTTAACGGGTCCAACCCAATCCAAGACCTCGGGCACGTCACGACCGCACAGGCCGCACCAAGCGCCACAGACATTACAGTACGGACAGTCACGCCGTATGTGGTATCAGGCGGCACGGTCGGCACTTACTCGCCATCGTCGTTCACAACGGCGACAGCCGGCAGTGCCGCGCTCTCTGCGACCGTCCCGGCAATCTTCAGCGCGCCCTTGTTTCAAGTCGTCTACTTCGCCGATGGAATCAATTACAAGAAGTGGACAGCCTCAACCAACACGGTCTCCGCATGGGCCGCGACGGCTGGCACGATCCCCGCGAACGGAGCAAACAAGCCGCGGCTGATTGAACTCTGGCGGTCGCGAATATGCGTTAGTGGCGTGATCGGCGACGAACACAACTGGTTCTTTTCGTGTGCCGGCGATGCGACCAACTGGGATTACGGCCAAGATTTCTCTCCCACAATGGCCATCGCAGGAAACAACTCCGACGCAGGTAAGGTTGGCGACGTCATCAATACGATGATCCCGTGGTCGGATGAGTTGATGATCTTTGGCTGCGATCACTCTATCTGGGTGATGCAAGGCGATCCAGCGGCGGGCGGAAGTCTGGTCGAAGTCAGTGACATCACCGGAATGGCATGGGGCCGACCGTGGTGCAAAGACCCAAGCGGTCTCGTTTACTTCTTAGGGTCTCGCGGCGGCGTCTACCGCATGTCGCCAAAGGGAACTCCCGAGCGAATCAGTAAGCCGATCGAGGAGCGATTTGCGGACCTCGATTTGACCAACATTATTGTAAAGATGGTATGGAACGATCGCGATCAGGGCGTGAACGTCTTCCTGACTCCACTGGATGGCTCGGCGACAACGCATTACTTTTACGATGCACGCATGGGTTCTTGGTGGCCTGATGTGTTCGCTGACGTCGCATTCAATCCCGTGTCCGTAGATGTGTTTGACGGCGATGCACCCGGCGACAGGGCGATCCTCTTGGGCTGCCGGGACTCGCGGATCCGAAAGTGGGACAACTCAGGAACAGCCGACGACACCTCGGCCATCGCAAGTAACGTCTATGTCGGCCCGCTCCGTGCCGGCTCAATGAAAAGCGTGCTGGTCAACGAACTCCAAGGCACAATGGCGACTGGCTCCAGTGACGTTGCCTACGACGTGTATGCCGGCGAGACGGTTCAGGCTGCAACGGCTGCAACAGTCGCAAAATACAGCGGAACGTGGAGTGCCGGGCGGAATTTCTCCGATCGGACCAGGCAGCATGGTGACGCCATCTTTGTTAAGCTGTCGAACGTAGCTGACAACGAGACGTGGGCATTCGAGAGCCTGCACGCTGAAGTTAAGGCTCACGGACCAGAACGACAGAGGCTTCGCATTTAATGGCATGTCCAAAAAAGGGCGCGTTCCGCACACCCCGCTACGTGGGGCCGGACCCGTTATTGCGACAAGTCCTCGCGCCGCTTGCGCAGTTTCCACCGTGGCCGAATTTGCTCCCGTGGTCGCCGGGTGGTGGAGGCGTTGGCGCGGGCGGTCCAGACTTGCCAGCGACAAACCCTCCGTGGGCACCGGGTGATGGGTTTCGACCGGGCGATGACGTTCCGGTCATTTGTGTTCCAAACTCATCCGGTGGATGCGATTACTGGCCAATCACACCGAATCGTCCGGGTTGCGATTGCTCCAACTGCACCGAGACGGGTTCGATTTCGACGTGTTCACATTTCTCGGAGATGCCAGACGCATACCAACTCGTGCCCACGACGACACTAGGGGCGAAATACCTGAGATACAGCACGGGCTGCACATGGGAGACGGAAGATGCGTTTTCATGGGGGTCTGAGTCGGCGAAGGCCACTCTCGTCGTGGGTGGAACTGGCATTCAGGATGTCACGCTAACTCACGGCGGGAAGGTGTGGAAGAACACTTGGGACTGGTGTCCGATGTGCCCGAACGAGATGAAGTTGATATGTAGCTCGGCTGGCGTAGGGGCCGCTGACTCCGGGTCATCAACCGTGACGGATGTGCCGTGTATTATCTGTATCAATCCGTATGACTTAGGGCTTGGTAGCGGCAGCGGCAGCGGAATGGGTGGTGATATCAGTGTTGATTGTTGCGGGGGTCTTCTATCGTCTGAAATAACATTAACATTCTCTGGTGTGTCTGGCTGTGCAGACATGGATGGAGGAGAGATTGCGATGACGTGGAACTCAGTCGATGAGTGGTGGGAGTCTGCTGGGTACAGTATACAGGAGGGAACTTACCTGGTGGGTTCGTCATGCTTGTCGTCATTTTATGCAAAATTAACGTGTGGCGGCAGTCTTTGTAGTGCATTTGAACTTTTAATCTACGGAGATGGGGCTGGCACAGACTGCATGTCTAACAACCAGTATTTTGCTGAGTCTGGCTGTACGTGTAGTCCTCTTGTGCTTACTTTCATTGGAATGCAAGCAACTGCGGATATTTGCGATTGCTGCACTGATAAATTCGGCACATGGTCTGTTAAAGTTACGGAGACTGCCTAGGTGTCTTGTAATCACCCGCAACCTGGACTCTGTAAGGTACTGGGACTCCATATCCTCGGTGGACTATGGAAATTATGGGAATCCCCAACAGAGAAGGGTGAGAAGTATCGCATCGGATGGTGTGAAAATGCGGGTGTTGACCTAGAAGATACGAGATCGAAATATAGTGGCGGGACGGTGGGTGGTCCAATCATCGCCAAGCCACCAAGCCTCATTACAAAGGGCTGGAGCCTCGCCAAAGCACTCAAGGACTTCGCATCAGACGGCCTCAAACTGGTCGATGCCGACGAATACAAGAAACGACTCGACACCTGCAACTCCTGCAACATGCGAGACGGCCGATCCTGCCAAATCTGCGGCTGCAACGTCGACCTCAAAGCCAAGGGGCGAGCGTTCGCATGTCCGATCGGGAAATGGGGTGAGACCGCAAAGCGTGAAACGCAACCGGACTGGGCGGTTGGAATCACAACAGCACCCCGCAGGAAGCCGACCCTCAAACAGTCTGTCGAAAGTTGCCATCGCGCCGGATTCGTTCCGACTGTCTATGCCGAACCAGGCACGAACATCGACGGCGTCAATGCGTCAATCATGACTCGGCCGTTCCTGCATGGCCCGCACCGGAACTGGATGCAGACGATCCGTGACCTCGTGCAGCACAACCCGCAGGCTAAGTGGGTCGCGATCTTTCAGGACGACGCACTGTTCTGTAAAGGCACTCGCAAATTCCTCGATGAGATGCCGTGGCCGGGCGAGAAGACGGGCGTGGTGTCGCTCTACTGCCCCGACGACACACACTACGAAGAGGAAGGGTTTGTCGGTTGCAAGCGGGTCGCCGTGCGGGATCTAAACGGTGCCGTGGCAATGGTATTCCCAATGGTGATAGCCAAGCGGATTGCTGACAGCCCGAAGTGTGAGGCGTGGGCCGGTCACCCAAACCGCAACGAGGTGCCAGAGAAGAAGTCGTGCATCGACCGTTTCATAGGACAAACAATGTCCGACTGGGAACTGGACGTCTACGTTTACGACCCCGGCATGGTGCAACATATCGGGGCGACGTCCACGATATATTCTGACACAGACGAGACAGAACGCGGGGGCCGCAAGTTTCGTAAGTCACTCAAGTGGCCGGGTGAGGATGTTTCGCCGTTTGACACCTTCGAGGACAAGCGACCAAAGCACCCGATTGATGTGGTAATTCCCGGCGTCGACAGCCTCGACTTGACTGAGAAGTGCCTTGAACATCTTGCCAAGAGCGAAGGCGTCGACCTGCATGTCATCTACGTTGATAACGGGTCGGAATCGGGCGTGCTGGCAGGCGTGGAAGAGAAGGCGGCAGAACTTGAGTTGATGTTCACGGGGATCAGGAACCCGGAGAACACTGGATTCACGATGGCGACGAATCAAGGGTTGGCACTCGCCACTGGTGACGTGCTGCTGTTGAATAACGATTGCTTTGTCGAGCCGGCGACGGTCGCGACGTTGCGGAGGCATTTACACGCAGACCAGAAGATGGCTGCGGTGGGGCCATTGACGGCGGACAAGGGGGCGCAGTCAATTGTTGGGCGGGCGGAATTAAGAAGCCGCAAGGGCGAGGATAAAACACTCTCAAGAGGGAGCGTGGCGTTCTTTTGCACCCTCATAAAAAAGAACGCTCTAGGCCACATTGGCCTGCTGTCTGGAGAATACGTTTACCGCAACTTGGGTAGTGATGACGAGTGGTGTGTGCGAGCAAAAAAGGCGGGATGGAAAATTGGATTATCCCTCGACGCCTTTGCCGAACATAAACACACAACCACATTTGGGCGGCTAGGTATTGATCGCGGATCGCAAACGAAGGCGGCCCATGCGGCACTGAAAGGGAAGCCTTATATTTCCGATCCTCAATGGACCGAGGTGAACCACTCGCTGTCTTATTACGGCGACAAGATAGCCAACAAGCAGCCGTTTTCGTTCCTGCGACTTGGGGATGGTGAGTGGAATGCGATTGTTGCGAATGGAAAGACAACAGGTAGTAAGAGCCAGGTATTCACACCAGAACTCAGGAGTGCGATGGCGAATGTTGCGGCATCTGGCAGTCCGGCAATCTACGCAACGCGATTCGGTATATTCGCTGGTGCTGCCAAGGAATGGTTAAATTCAGCAGGCAATAAACGGGAATGGCATAACGCTGCGGTGTTCGCCGAAGCCTATATGGATCGTGATATTTCTGGTTTTCTTGATCCAGTCAACTCACACGACGGAAGAGTGATTCTAGTTGGGCCGGATCGAATGAAGGGCTTGGATGTCATTCGGTTTGATAAGGTGATTGTCACAAAAGAAAAAAACAACTGGGACGATTACGACGAAATCATTGGAAGCATTCGGGACTGCGCTAAGGACGGTGACATATTTTTGTTTGCTGCTGGGCCAACTGCAAAAGTCCTCATCCACGAATTGGCGACAGAACTACCCAAGTGCTGGTTGATCGACATAGGCAGCTTTGTGGACCCGTTCTGTGGGCCACCAACGCGAGGGCACCAGAGAGGGTTCCCGGCAAGCGAAGTGAAGACCACAAATCGCATGGAGTTTTCCCATACGGTAATCACTCGCTTCAATCTCGCTAGAGATCCTGGAAAAAACGAAAATGAAGAGTGGTTGAAAAAACGACTACTTCTACTTGAGCGGTTCACCTACCCATCGCTGGTCGGTCAGACAAATCAGGATTTCGAGTGGCTGATCCTGTGTGACATCACGACCCCAGAGTTTGTGCGATCCAAATTACAGGACTTGGCTGATGGCTTCCCCTCAATGCGAGTGGAATACTTCGACTCATCACTAGACCTCCCAGAAGAAGAGAGAAGCACAGGCAATAATGGGTGGATGGATCGCGCAGATCCAGACGTTTTGCGACGATTGATTCACTGCCCGCATGAGTGGATAATCACCACGCGACTTGATTCCGACGATGCGGTACACGAGACGTTCATTGAGTCAATTCAGTCGCATGCACTTCCAAAAAAGGAGTTGCTAAACATAAAAAATGGATATCGATGGGCAGAAGGTCGTGTGGCACCGTTTGCTCACAAATCGAATCCGTTCTTATCTTTGGTGGAACTGTCCAGTGAGTTGAAGACGGTCTTCCACAATTCGCACGGACAGATAACAGATGACTTTCCTGTTCGTCATATTGAAAATGGAAACCTGTGGATGATTGTGTGTCACTCTGGAAACGTAAGCAATCGACTAGGAACTCGGGCGACCTCGGTTCCAGAATCCGATGCGAGTGGATTCCAGTTAAATGTAAAAATACCATTTCAAGATGTAATTGAAGTGTCACTCGCGTGAATGTCACGTACAACGAGCGGCCGCATTGGGGGTAAGGGAGCGAAGCATTGAGCGCGAGACCAGTATCCGAACTCAAAGGCGTGGAGACGGGCGAGGATGTGTGGGTCGTCGGTGCTGCCGCTTCAATGGGGCATTACGACCCAGAGTTTTTCAGAGACAGGGTGGTAGTGTGCGTTAATTGGACGTTTCTTGATTTCCCGTGTTCTTACATTGTCGGCAAGGAGCTTCCGGTTGAGGCACTCAACGCATCCAGAGATGGAGTCAAATTCGTTGTGTCCGAGCATAGTCATGGCACTCACCGCAAAGATAAAACAAATTACGATACCGACAAGGACTACTGGATATTTCAGCACAAGGATAATAGGCAGACTAAAGTTGATTGGTCGGTAATCGGGACGGACAAGCTGGTTGTCAGTCGCTCCACTATCACATCGGCGGTTCACTTGTCGGCATATATGGGAGCCAAGAGTATTTTTCTGTGCGGCGTAGACGGAGGGATGCTGGATGGAAAGATGGGATACGACGGGTACAACAAGGGGTCGAACGACAATGGTGACAAGCGGCAAAAGTGGTATCGAACATTCGTGAGGCAAAGTGAACCACAACTCATCGAGATAAAAAAGAGGCTCCAGTCGCAATACGGATGCACGATCGTGGGGGTCTCTCCGTTCGCCAACTTCGGACTTGAGGGGCATAAGTTTCAGCCATGAATATCCTGATACCAGCCAAGGGCGTTTCGAGCAGAGTCCCAAAGAAGAACCTTCAGTTGCTCGGTGGCGTTTCTCTCGTCGAGAGGGCCATCGCAAAGGCGGTGAGTTGGTTTCCTGAATCGCGGACGTTTGTGGCGACCGAGGACGAAGAGATATCCAACATTGCCGAGCGGTACGGTTGCAGTGTTTTTCCACTGAGCGATGACGACACGGGAGACCGCAGGAACGCATCTGGCCCCATGAATGAACTGTTTCGGATTCACCAAGAGCCAGTGATGCTTATGCAATGCACGTCACCATTTACAGACAAGAAGGACGCAATTGCGGCATCGAAAGACGACAGAGATATTGTGCGGAGTGCATGGAGAGGCTCCCTGCATCGACCAGCAAACGGCTCCACATTGTCGCAGCACTTAGGGGATGAATGGTTTTTGACAGGCAACTTCTGGCGGATAAACCGCGAAGCCAGCGTGGCTGATTTTATGGATGAGTCGAATTTCATTGCAGTCGACTGGCTGAGCGCAATGGACATTAACACGCCTGAAGACCTTGAATCTGCTCGGCGATTATTTGCTATACCACCCACCCCGCAGCAACATTAGGGAATAATCCCCAAATCGGTTAAACTACATCCACGCACAAATCCACCAAAGGAGTAGTCATAATGTCAGGTCTTCAATCTGGGTTCGCTGCCGTCCCGCCAGCCTTGTGGCTGAGGAAGCAGCGAGAATTGCAGCAGATGCGCCGACAGCAGAAACTTTTGGGTGAGTCGGAGGGTAGTCGTTTCGGTCCACTACCTCAGATGAACCAACAAATGACACGGGGGCAGATTCGCGATATAGCCAAGGCCCAAGCGGAGGCTGGTGGGGATCCTAGACTTAACCAAGATCCGTCGTCACCGCCACGTATGGCCGAAGCTCCGCAGCAGCCTGCCCCCCTGTCTCCAGAACAGCAACTGCAAGAGGGGATTGCGAATCCGTCGCAGCCGTCACCAATGGTGGGAATCGGCCAAGGTTACATGCAACCAAGCCAGCCAAGTTTTCCGTTACCTCCACAAATGGGACCGCAACGAGGGGGCTTTGGAGTAGGGGCGGGGCCGGCCGCCAACTACCTTGGAATGGGGAATGAGCAATCCCAGCAGTCATTTGGGGAATCGCCACAATTTGCCGGCCAAGCTGAAATCGACATCGAAGGAGAAGTCAACCAAGAGCGTAGGCGACAGATACTGGCACTTCACGCCAGAATCAAGGCCCAAGCAGAGGCAGGTATCGAACAGGGCGGATTCAACGGTGCTGGCATCACTCGTGGCCGTCAGCCGATCACACAGGACATGGTGCAAGGCGGTGGTGAAGGTGGAAGGTTCCGTTCCCCTACGGACCCCAAGTGGGACCAGCGCAAGGCACTCTCGAAGCGAAACATACAGGCATACAAAGACAGCCTGTCTGCACCGAAGCGTAACCAAGCCGCAATCGATGCTGGATTTCAGAAGTACGGCGGCAGTCCGGGCCGCGGCTTGAGTAGGTTCGGCAACCGAAGACTCAGGCGGAACGCCCTGCGAGAGCGAGCAGGACGAAACAAACTCGTGCAGACAGCGTCCAAGGAACTGGATGCAATGAACGAGAAGCAGGCGAAGATGCAGGCGGTCCTGCGGAAAGCGAACAATGGCGGCGGCTACAATAAGGAACGCCGCGAGGAGATGGCAGCCATCACTGGGCGCAGACCGCAAACTGTTGCGGGGGGAACTCGCACAAACAAGGCCGCACTGGAGGTTAGAAAGAGGGCTAAGGCCAGACAGGTAGCTAAGCAGAAAGCCGCTCGGGACGTTATAGCCAAACGGAAAGCCGCTGCAAAGAAAGCTAATTCTCGGCCGACAGGGAACAGGGCCGCATCGGTTCGCGCAAGGCAAAGTGCATTGCTTCGCCAGCGAATTATGCAACAGCAGCGATACAGGCAGATCATGGCTCAGCGACGCGCACGACAGCGTACTCCGTGGAATGTCTAATCCCGGCCTCACAGTCAGTCAGCAATAGGAGATCGCAATCATGGCCGGAACCTGGCTCAGCACACAGCAACAATACTTCCCCCAGCAAAATGCCGGTGGAGGTTACCAATACCAACAGAACAACTCTGGGTACTACAACCAACAGAACCAGATGTTGCAGTATTACCAGAACCTCGGCCAGATGCAGTTGCAGCAGCAGCAGGCGGCTATCGCTTCGCAGCAAAATCAGCGTGATTACATGAATGGGATCATGCAGCAGTACCGTGACGCCCAGAACTCAGCCAATGCCGCGAATGAGGGCCGGTACAACGAAGGCCGGGACATGCTGCGATCCAGATACAATCGCATCATGGGACGCCTCGACGATCAAGGGAAGTATGAGGCCGACGACATCAACGAGCGGTCGAACGCACAGCTTGGAACCACCGAGCAGGATTTGATTTCACGGGGGCTTGGCAACACGACCGTGCGATCGTCGATGTTGCGTGGCGTCGAGCGCGACCGGACCCGAGAACTCGGAGGACTGCGGGAACGCAACGCCCGTTTGCAGTCCGACTACGACGAACGCCTCAGCGGAGATGAGGTCGGATTCTTGGAGCGACGAACGGATTCTGGACCTGACCTGAATGGGCTACTTCAGATCATGGACCGGGCTGGCGCTGGGGGAGTTGGTGGCGGCGGCTTCTCTGCGTTTAGTGGATCGAGCGGTGCCAGTATGGGTGGATCGGCAGCATCTCCGGGTTCAGCAACTGGTGGCGTTGATCCCGGCCAAACTGCCGACGCATGGGGCGCAACAGTCGGCAGCGATGGTAATGACGTAGGCTCAGGGGCATGGGGTCCAGACCCCGACCAAATATACGCCGGAGGTGCCCAGCAGTCTGGTGCATCCTTGGCCGAATCACTTAGCCCTTACGGGGGCGAGTTTAATGCCGAGCCGCATCAGCTTCAGTCGCGTTATCTTCAAGACCCGACATTCGCTCCCGGTGCAGTGAAAAATGAAGACGGCAGTGGTAACACGTATCCAGCCAGTGGGGGCGGATGGGGCACTCCTGCACCGGGGGCTGACGCTAGTGCTGGACCGGCGCAGTATCCAGCCAGTGGGGGCGGATGGGGCACTCCTGCACCGGGCGCTGACGCTAGTGCTGGACCGGCGCAGTATCCAGCCCCGTCCGCACCCGGCAGTCAGTATGGACCGGGCGGCAACTGGTGGGAGACAGACAACACGCTGTTCCCGCCGCAGAACTCGTCACCACAGCAACCGGCAAATGACCCGGTGACGACTCTTCCGGCACAGCTTCCGGCACAGCCTCCGGCAAATGACCCGATAGTGCCGTTTTCTCAGCCGTCTAATCAAGGGCCAAGCGGTCCCACCGGCAACCCAAACGGATTCGGCATCGCACCCGGTCGGAGAGAGGACTCTGTAAATGCAGCCGAACTGCTTCGCCTCAAGAACGGCCAGGACGGTGCGGGGAGTGGTGCGAGGGGCGGCGACCCGAGAGAAGCGTGGCATTCACTCAATGAAAGGACAGGTGGTTACGATGCCGTCATGGCTCGCCGGGCAGCACTCCAAAATGATCCGGTGTCGCCACGCCGTTCCACGACGTCGACGCCTTCAGCGGGGAATTCCCAATCTTCCCAACCAATGAATGGATTGGCTGGCAACGGGGACCGTTTGATGTACCCGTCGGCCCAATGGGGACGAGACAACCCCGGCCAGACGACGAACGACTACCTGCAAGCACAGAATCCGCAGCGGAGGCCGATGCAGCCTGCGTTTAACAATTCAAACCAGAAGAATCTTGCTGCGAGTAGGAAACGCCAGAAGCTGGAACAGGCCAACGCTCAGATCAACTCGATTCTACCGGCACGGTTTCCACGTCAGAATATATGAACCCCGCACCAGCAGTCGCCGGCCAACCGTATCGCCCACGACGAGAACAACCGTTCGGTGATCCAAAGCGATAGACCCGATAAAGGGACAACATGCCAATCACAGTATCGCACCAACCCGTCGAGGCCATCGCGGCTGGCGGGTATATCGGTGGTCTTGGTAAATTCCGTAAAACCCAAGACGACCTGCGACTCAGCTTGCTCAAAATGAAGCAGGCGAACGACCAGAACCTTCGCGGTCAGTTGTTCGACCGAGCAAACAACATCGAGAACAGGAATCAGCGCAACCAACTCGATGTTCGCGATCGCGTACAGCACAGGCAGGATCAACTGTTTGGTGCAGGGCAGCGGCAGCGAGACGCCATAAACCGAATGCAAGCCAATCAGCAGGACAATCAGCAGCGAGCGGAGATACAGCTACAGGGGAATCGCCAGCGATCGGCGATGAGTCAGCGGGACATCGCCCTGCGTGGAAGTATTCAGGGGGAATTGTACGGACGGAGAGAGGACTTCGAGTTCCAAGAATCAGGGCAGAAGTTCGATCAGGAAGTCGAAGCGAAGAGGCAGCAGGGGTACGATTATTCTGATGCACAAAATAAGATTCTCAAGCACGCCGACTCACAGATCGCGAAGATCCATGAGGCGGTGGTTGATGACACGATGACGCAACAGCAGGCACAGCTTCAGATCCAAAAGTGGGAAAGAAAAAAGCGACTGATGCCGTCGATGCGGACGCCGGAGTCGGCTGGTGCTGCTGCCAAAAAACGGATGTATACAATCGATGGGATGCCCGGACTATACCACGACGGACAGGGAGGGGTGCCTGTTCAAGTAAAATCCGAAGAAGTCAAACTTCCGTTTTGGGAAACAGACAAGGGGAATGAACTGGATGCCAAGGCGGCAGACGCAGCGGTCGCTGCGCAGGATAAGCGAAACAAGGAGATATTGGACGCATGGGCGAACAGAGACGAATACCGCAACAAGGCGATCGAAAAGTATAAAGCGGCCGTCCAAAAAAACAGGACACTAGACAAGGATGACCAGATCGAACTTCCTCCAATGCCAAGCCTCACGCCGGAACCACGTCCCAAGATTAGGGTACTTGGCTACGACGAAGCCCACAGAACTATCCGAGAGAGCCATGTAGGACGGCAGCCCCAAGCCGTGAATCAGAACCCAGCGATGGGTGGCCAGCCGCAGATGCCACAGGATCCGGGGATGTATCAGCCTCCGTCGCTTGGTGCCGAGAATCCAATTGGTGGTCCGCAGGGTGGGCCACCAATGCAAGATTACACCAGTGGTCCGGGTCTAGATATATTTAATCCGCCGCAGTGGCAGCAGGGCGCTCCGCCGCCGCCGCTGCCGCAGGATCCGATGATGCAACAGGGTGGCCAACAACAGATGCAACAGGGTGGCAATGGCAGTGACTTTCAGTCCGGAAATCAGCCGATCCCGGAGCAACAGGCCGACGTTCAGGAGTTTGAGGAAGCGCCTTCAGTGGCCAATGAGATCAATAAATTTGACAGCTTCGTGGCGTCATCAGGTGAGCCGAGTCTTGCCATGATTTCCGATGTCCGTAAGGGTGCAATTCAATCCGGCAACAAGACCATCGCGAAGCACTCCGATATTTTTCTTGAGATAAGCGAAAAGTACAAAGGCAAAGATGTAAAGCATGGATCCATAGATCACAGACGACTTCATAGTGCATATTTAGTACTAAAACACGCAGGGATCGATATGAGTCCCGAGAAAACTGACCCTTACCCTAACGCTCCGGTATACCCTGAAACCTCGAGACCCTGGTACGAGGGCATTACGGAGGGGGGGCTGTTCCGATAATGTCAAACTTACTCGAAATGGCAGCCACCCCCCCGCCCCCGCCTGCTAGGTACATTCCCGGCGTCGGCAAGATTCCAACTGGACGTGATCTTGTTAAGTCGACGGCGCGGACGTTACTTCGGCACCGGGAAGAAGAAGACATCGAAAAGGCGATGCGCGGCATAAGGGACACTCCGGCCAACCGGATGCTCACGATCAGCGCCATGCCCCCACCGGATGAAGACCCGGAACGCGAACTGAGGATTCGGCAAAAGCAGGACATCTTAGAGTACATCCCGACTGCACCGTTGCGATCAATTGCGGCTGGCGTCCTGTCACGGGGGGCCGGTGAGAAGTCGCGAATCCAACGATACACAGGATTTGGCGAAAACGCAGACGAGACATTGGAAGAAAAAGAGGAGATGAGTGAGGCTCGTGCCCGTACAGATCCAAGTCGAATCGCGGGCTGGATGGAATCTGGAACGGACTCCTTAATACAGGCATTCACGTTTGGCCGCTTTGGTCTCCCTGCAACTGCGGCAGCCTTTGCGTCGGACGAACACAATCAGTCATTGAAAACAGCTTCGGACATGGGACTTGAGGGGAGTCCCCGGCAAACTTTTGCAGCTAAGAAGGGGGCATGGGAAGGGATTGCAACGCTTGGCCTCGGAAAGCTGCTTGGTAAGTTTGGGTTCTCAACCGTTGAAGCAGGTGCGGCAACAAAAGCTATCACCAAGTCGATCGCGAAACAGACGCTACCGCAGGTTGGAAAATCAGTCCTCAAGACAGGTGCGGCTGAAAGCGTCGAGGAGGTAATCACAGAAGCCGGCCACGCGGTAATCGAAGACAGCACCTTCGACAATGGCGCGACCAATATGTGGCACGAGGACGGGTCGTGGAGAGACGCAGAGGGAAACTGGGCACCAGGGATGTCGCGACTTTTCGACACGATCGGAACGGCAGTAATGATGGGCGGAATGCAGCACACGCCGAGTGCTGTTGCTGCCGTGCCTGATGCCGTCAAGAAGTTCATGAATGCCCCGTCGCGAGGGAACGCGAAAGCGGCAGGGATGAACACCAAGCCTGGCGGGGAAGCTGCCAGCACGAAACAGCGGCAGGAATTAGCGAGGGAGTTACGGGAGAGGTACGCCGTTGTTGAGTCAACTGGAGTTAGCGGCGAATCTCCCGCAGAATTAAACAATCTTCCGCCCGGACTGCAGCCCCCCTCAGTTATGGGGGTGGCGACCCGTGTGAGGGAGTTACGGGAGAGGTACGCCGTTGAGTCAACTGGAGTTAGCGGCGAATCTCCCGCAGAATTAAACAATCTTCCGCCCGGACTGCAGCCCCCCTCAGTTATGGGGGTGGCGACCCGTGGGCACTCGGAAGCCCAACTCAACGAACAACTCAAAAAGGAACAGGACGAATATCGTGACTGGGCTACGTCTCCCGAAAGCGCCGTGGATTTTGCGGGCAGAAAACCTGGCGCTGTTAATCGGCTTTTGAAAGCAACTGATCCTGCCGCAAGGTCAGCACAGTGGAAGAAGGCTGGGCTTCCTGACGTTGGGCCTGGGCTACAGTCGCAGTGGCTAGATTGGGCATCCAAGGCGCTGGATCCCAGAGTTCAGGAAGTAGCCCGTGGCGAGGGCGGCTGGGAGCCACTAGGCGAAGCGAGCGTGTCGGATCATCCATCCGCTGAATATCTCGACACGCCACTTGGGCGGTTCGGTAGGGTGCGTGGCCAGCCGACACCCCAAATGGAGCAGGCACCCCAAGTCGTGCCGGAGTCCACGCCGCCGCCAGTCGTTGATGACGTTATCGTGCCGCCAGCACCGCCAGTCGACACAGGCATTGACGACGTTACTGACGAGGATGTGGACACTGACATCTCGGCAGAAGACGACGCCGCCATCTCTGATGCCCTTCGCTCAATGGGACTGGAAGACAATCGACCACAGGTTAATCCCGATCCAGACACGCCGCCTGACGCCACGCCTGTCGGGGACTTAACCGACGAGGAAATTCTTGACCAGGTACATCGCGTCCTGCGTGGTGGGCCAGCTAATGTCGATAAAGAGGGCGATGACGCCACGCCTGTCGGGGACAGCCCCTCAACCAAACTGTCCGATCCTGCTCCCGTTAAGGAAGAGGCTGGAGACGAAGAGGTTGACTACGCTGATATGCCTCGTGAGGATTTCATTGCGGAGTACGGCGACCAACCGGACGACCCGGACCTGTGGAAAAACACGGTAGCCAGTCTACCGGGGAAATTCAAAAAAAAGGGATTCTACAAAGAGCAGGGCGACGAAGAAGGGAAGTGGTTCCATGTCAATCGCGGTCCCCACGGGAAACCCCGTGCCATACTGACAGTATGGTCTGGACCCGGATCCCAAGGAGCATTGGAAGCCGAGATTGTCGTCCACAAGGAGCATCGCAACAAAGGGTTGGCCAAGGAATTAATCATCAATGCGGGAGAGACATACGGAAGCCTCACTCGCCAATTCATGGATAGGGGGTTGACGAAGAGTGGTGCCGGGCTAATTCACTCCTTACTGCAGGGCGAAAAAGCGGACGGCCCAGCCAAAGCATGGCAATGGCGTGGCGAAGAGCGACGTGAGGCATTAGAGGGACTGAACCATATCCAGATGGAAGTGGACCCTGAAGGCTGGGGGAAACTCAGCAGAGAGCCAAGCGGAATTCTGGATATCCTTGGGCGGGTTGAGCCGCTAGAGGGAGTGGCCGTAACAAATAACGCAAAACCCGGAACCCTTGCGTTTATTCCGACACTATCGGGAACACCCGCTAAGCTGCTTCTTGTTGGGAAGAAAGGAAAGCAGCAGAGATGGAGAATCCTCGACGGTCCCAGCAAGAATGTTATTGGGAATGAGGTTGAAATACACGCGGATAATAACGTCGGACTTCTAGTGGAGATCACTGGTGAGAAGCCGCCAGCTTTCACTCCCGAAGATAAACACGAAGAGGCTGTCGAGTTCTTTGCGGACCACTTCAATAAAAACGGCAGCTACAGAACCATCATTGAAGCGAGAGAAAAATACACAGAACTGACGGGAGTGAAGACCCATGCCGGAATGGCCGGCGTAAAGAAAGCCGACGAGGCAGTGGAGCAAGGACTCGTTAGAGCGGCCAAAGAAATCGTCGACTCATCCAAAAGCTCAAACGAAGCATTCGATCGCTTGGTGGACTTGTACAAGCGACAGCCCAACTTGGCGAGCAGGACGACAGATAGCATAAAGAGGCAAGCGTATTCCACGCCAGTCCCGTTGGCTTACCTTGCGTCTCAACTGGCTGAAGTGGACGAGAACTCGTCCGTCTACGACTCTTCAGCCGGAAATGGGGCGTTACTGATTGGAGGCGATCTAAGACGCGCTCAAGCTAATGAGATAGATCCCGAACGCGCTGATTCGCTGGAGAGGTTGGGTGTGGGTACCGTCACGCGGGATGATGCATCGTCTCCGCACACGAGTCCCGGCCAGCAGTTCGACGCAGTCATTGTTAATCCGCCATTCGGCACAGTTAGAGATAATGACGGAAACGGAATTGACTTCAATGTCGACGGACTTGAAACGAACCAAATAGATCATGCAATTGCCTTAAACGCTCTCGCGTCAATGAAAGATGATGGCAAGGCCGTTCTCATTCTTGGGTCGAAAATTCCAGGCAGAGATAAAAAAGGGAAAAAGGAAACAAAGGCGCAGGCGTATCTGAAGGGTAATATTAGTCCACCATTCTACAAAAAACTTTACGACACATACAACGTAACTGACCACTTCACAGTCGACGGTGGCCTCTACAGTAAGCAGGGGGCTTCGTTTCCCATTGATGTCATCGTAATTGACGGCAAGGGCGAATCAACGAGAAAACCGCCGTGGACTGATGAGCCTAAGATATTCAAGACATGGAGAGAGATTAAAAATGAGAAACTGGCCGATCAACCAAAAGCCGCCAAGGGCGTGGTCACCGGGCCAGCCGGACGCGACAGCGATCGCCCTGTATCGCGGGGAAAAAATCCTGACGTGGGACCAGTACCTAGACCGACTCCAGGAAAGAGTAAAGTGGATGGCGGAAGGGTACGACGACCCGCAGAGGATATACAAAGCGGCGTGGTGGGAAGTGGGGATGATACCGGGGGACGGCCCGATCGAAAACCACGTTCGGACAGAACAGTTCGAGGAGATGATGTCGAACACGTACCTACTCCAAGAAAGTCAGTTCCCGATGAAAGTTCGGAACGAACCGATGGCAGTCGAGGTGATGCTGATGAACGATCTGGAGACGTGGCTGATGCACCTGCTCCCCGGAAACGACGGCCTGTAAACAAGGAAGTCGAGACCGAACATCAAGTCTCGTATGAACCGTCATCGGATCGCGAAGCTGTCGGGACGCTGGTGCCACCCAACCTGAAAGGTCCAATTTCCGATGCACTGAGTCGAGTTGAGGCGGCGCACGGAAACATCGACAAGTTCGTCATGAAGGAACTTGGCTGGAATAGGGACCAATTAGGCAACCTGTATGCCGAGCAGGTAGATGCCGTGGCGCTCGCCATTTACAACCACCAGAACGGGTCGGCAATGATTGTTGGCGACCAGACTGGGATCGGCAAAGGTCGGTCGGCTGCTGCAATGATTCGGTACGCTCGAAGGCAAGGTCTGATGCCCGTGTTTGTCACGGAAAGCCCTAATCTGTTTGGTGATATGATTCGGGATTTGACCGGGATTGAAATGAACTCCCCGGAGTCACCGTTTCATTTTGTCGCCACGAATAACACGAACGTCAAAAAAGCAAACATTCCTCTCCCTGACGGACGAACATTAAAGAGTACAGACAAAGAGAATCAGGAAATGATTGAGGCGGCATCCGCCCTTGTCAGTAAGGGTAAGCCGACCATCGTGGAAATGGGGCGAGGCAAAAACAAAAAGGAAGAAGAAGTCCAAGCGATATTCACGACGTACTCACAGTTGCAGGAACAGGGAAAGGGTGATACGTGGCGACACGTTGCGATGCGAAACCTGATGCCCAACTCATTCCTCATTCTAGACGAGAGCCATAAGGCGGGCGGTACGCAAAAAACAGGACGAGAGAAAAAGCTAAAAGAAGGAGAGATACGAAAGACTCCTCGGTCAGAGTTCATTCGCGAACTTGTGCAAAGCGCAAAGGGCGTCACTTATCTGTCGGCCACGTTCGCAAAACGTCACGACGTCATGGACCTCTACAGTCGAACGGATATGCCGAAAGCAGTGGGGGGCGACGTAACTAAGTTGGCGTCTGCCATTAATAGCGGTGGCGTTCCAATGTTGCAGGTCACGTCTGCGATGCTTGGTGAGGCGGGTCAGATGATTCGCCGGGAGCGAACATGGGACGGTGTAGAAATTGTTACGGCAGTGTCAAAAATAGACAGGGTCGAGGTGGATGGGATCTCCACGATATTCAGATCGATTCGTCACTTTGACGATGCGGTCCAAGGTGAAATGGACGGCATCATAGAGGGGCTGACTGGTGGCGGGGAAGTAATGGCCAGAGACTCGTCCACAGGGGATGCGGGAATCAACAGCACGTCATTCAGTAGCATCATGCACAATCTTGTGGATCAGATGTTACTGGTACTGAAGGCAGACTCAGCGGCAGATGCGGCGATCGAAGCGGTCGAAAGGAAGAGGAATGGAAAATCCGCTGAGTCTCCCGTGATTGTTGTGGATAACACGCTTGGCGCATTCCTCAAAGATCACATTAAGCAAAACAACTTGAGCGAAGGTGACCCAGTAACACTATCTTTCAAGGACATGCTGAAGACATACCTTCGTCGAAGTCGAGAAGTTACGATCAAAGACCCAACCGACCCCAAAAGCCCAGTGGAGCGGAGATACCTGAGTGACAACCAGATTGGCGAAGAGGCGGTTAAGCGTTTCAAGGAAACAGAAAAGATAATCGACGAACTAAACTTTAATGGCCCGGCGTCTCCGATTGATTGGGTTCGTTACCGACTCGGAAAGGCTGGCATTTCTGTCGCGGAAATCACAGGCCGAGACCACACCATCGAATACTCAGGCGAAGGCAAGGGGGTTCTTGGCCGAAAATCAGAAAAAGAAGCAGGCACTGCCGGCAAAGTGAATACGGTCGAGGGGTTTAATGAAGGCCGCATCGAGGTCATGATTATCAACCGATCAGGGGCGACCGGACTGTCGGCACATGCCAGCAAGGATTTCGGAAACCAAAACCGTCGCCACATGATTATCTTGCAGGCGGCAAAGAATATTGACGAGTTCATACAGATAATGGGGCGGATCCACCGCACCGGGCAAGTCGTCGCACCCAAATTCACTCTACTAATGACGGACGCGCCAGCGGAGAAGCGGCCAGCGTCAGTGCTGGTTAAGAAGTTGGCCAAGCTGAATGCCAGCGTAACCGGAAAGAGCAAGGGGATTCTGGACTTTGATGTTCCTGACATCATGAATGTCGTAGGCGACCAGGTGGTCGCTAACTACCTGTCTGAGGATGCCGACATGTGGTTTGAACTCGGCCAGCCAGAGTACGACAGAAAAAGTGGCGCTGTGAAGCCGTCCGAAGGATTAGCTCAGACGGTGACGGGAAGAACCAGCCTATTACCACTCAAGAAGCAAGAGGAGTTTTGGGACAGCGTAACGGAGATGTTCTCCCAGACAATCAAGGAACTCGACAGCCTTAACGAGAACCCGTTGTCAGCAAAATCTCTTCCGCTCGAAGCCAAGCGTATCGAAAAGTTTACGATATTCGAGGGGAAAGAAGACGATGGTCCGTTTGCGGAGCCTGCGTCACTTGAGCAAGTGACGGCCAAAAAACTCGGCAAGCCACTGTCGCCTGATGAAATTAAACGTGAACTTCAAGAGTTGTACGAGATTGACAACGTAGAGAATATCTGGTCAGCGCAATCTCAGTGGAGGCGATCAACTCGGGACACGCTCTTTACTGAAAAAGAAGAGTACCTCCATGAAGTCACGTCCAAAATGACAGATGAGAATGCGATCGACCGTCGCACCGCACTGTCTGACACCCAGAGCCAGATTGTCACTGACGCTATTCAGATTTACCCGCCAGGCACGCCCGTCACCTTGATGTCGGAAGGTGACTCATACAAGGGCGTCGTGATCGGATTCAAGCGAAGAGGAAAAGGGAAGAACCCAGTAGCGCCGTCGTCATGGTCAATTGAAGTCGCAATAGATGACGCATCCCAACGAGCGATGGTCCCGGTGTCACAGGCCGAGACGAGGCTGAGTGCAATCGGGGCATCTTCACTCTCGGACACATTGATGTCGCTTGATAATTCAGCCAAGGTGTCGCACGAGAAGCGATGGATTGCCACCGGAAACCTCCTCGCAGCGTATAGCCAACTAATCGAACACAAAGGGCGGATCACATTCTTCACGGACGACCAAGGCCAGACGCGACATGGCGTCATTATGCCGCGATCGTTCAGTGCCTTGAAATGGGCGGAAGAACGGCCGGTCACATTTCAAACTCCCGAAACTGCAATGAAGTTCATCAAGGATAAGAAAGGGATACTCTGGACTCCAGACAATGCCATGTCGATTTTATCGCTTGAAGGGGGCGGGGCACTCATTTTGAAAGCCGACATATCCAAGTTGCGAGGCAGGCGACACTGGGGTAACGAAAAGACGTTAAAAGCTGCGGGCGGAATTCAATTCAACTCCAGCGGGTCTTGGATGAAGATGACCATCCCCCGAGGTGGGCCACAGGATGCCGTGTTGAAATCCGTCATGTCAGAAACAGTTCTCCAAGCCACTGTTGATCGCCCACAGGCAAGGGACGTCTTGGGCATCACTAAGACTGGCGAGAAGATTGGCGACGAATCGTCAATGGGAGGAGTAGACGACGACAAGAGTATCGGTGCATCCAAGCGAAAGACGGTCGGAACCACTAGGGCTAAGTCAGACAAGCCAACCGAGGGATACATCGATGACTTAACGAGACTACAGGCTGTTGGTACAGGTAGCCCGCTGCACCAAAACCCCGGAAGGTCCAGCTTTAGCCGAGTAATGGTTGACCAGTACGACGATGAGCGGAATGAGAGAGGGGCACCATCCAAAGAGGATCGCCAAGAATGGATCGACGAGGCCCAGAGGCGATTCGACCAAGACCCTGAAGGTGAGGCAGAAAAACTTCTAGCCAGAGCGGCTGGTGCAGTCCGCAACGAGGCTGCCGCCACTGAAATCCTCAGTCAAATGATCGTTGACGATGCGATCCAGCGAGCCTTCGAGGGTACCCCGAGCGAACGCACCGACGAGAACAAGTCGTTAGCCAAAGACCTGTTCAACGCACATCGTGACACACGGGCAGATGTGGCTCGCGCATTAACCGCGGTCCAAGACGTGGAAAGTCCCGAACGCCGGCGGCAGAGAATATGGTCGTTTCTGATGGAGGGAACACAGGAGATGGAAGAGGCGGCCGGTGACGCCGCCATGCAACTCAAGGACGCGGTCGCCACGGGCAACCAAGATGCGGTGGATAAGGCATTGGCCCTAATGAATCGGCAGCGTCAGCAGTGGCTATCGTTCATGAAGGATCTTCGTGCCGAACTGAAGAGACGAGGGTACGACATTGAGAATCTAGACACACTCAATGAGATCCTCCAAGACCCCATCAAGCTGTCTAGGCTGCTTCGAGACGCACAGATATTTAAGGGTACGACATCCGAGGCTGTTATTGAGTTTTGGAAAAACTCACTGCTGTCGGCGATTACGACTACGGGTGCGGACGTTGCGTCGTCGGTTGGGTACGGAAGTTATGTTCTCTTCTTGGAACGTGGCGTGGAGGCTGCTGTAAACTTAACAGGAGGAAACAAGGACACAGATGCCGCAACATTTGTTGAGTTCAGCGATCTCTGGAAGGGTATGTGGCCAGGACTCATAAAGGGAATTCGTAACTCGTGGAACGCCATGCGAGCCGAGACGCCACAACTGCAACAGCAACTCGGTGGCGACGTCATGTCTGGCCGGTTTGGAAACCTAAAGAAAGCCATCAGTGGATGGAAGGGTCGCGGCTGGCGATTCCTTGGATACACCCGCCTATTGATGATGGATGAGTTCACCCAGACACTGGTTGCCAACATGGAAGTGTCGGCCCAAGCGAGGCGGATCGGACTGGGGCAAGGCATGAAGCCTGGATCGGCTGAACTAATAGAAGCAATGCAGGGGATGGTCGCAGACACAAACTCATTGGCATGGGGCAGGGCACTTGATGTCGCAAGGCGAGTGACGTTCCAACAAAAAGGCACGAAAGCCGCACAGGCATTCAAGAAAGGTGCGTCAGCTATTCAGCGATCGTCACTGCCGGGCGCGCCGCTCGTTAGTGGGCATTTTCTGGTTCCTTTCGCAACAACCCCGGTCAATATACTTGAAGCAGGACTTACGGAAAGCCCAATGGGCATCTTTGGCACGGCCCTCGCAGTCAGGCACGCCATGAAAACTGGCGATCGACGTGGCCTCACAAAGAAAAAGGCCCAACAGATCATCGCGTGGGCCGCAGTGTATATGCTGTGGAGCCTGAACGACGAAGATGAGCCGTGGATCACTGGATCGAAGGGGTCTGATGATTACGACTCACCAAAACAATCAACCTTCCCGTCGCAGTCCTTTAGGGTTCCGGGATACGGATGGGTCAGCTACGCTCGTATCGAGCCATTCTCAACCTCGATCGCTGCGGCAATTGACATTACGGATGCCATAAAGAGTAGCGATCCCCTTCGGATGATTGCCGACCCATTGAATAGTGTTTTTAATTCGCTTGCCAACAAGTCATACGTGCAAGTCCTTGGTGACATCCAGAAGATGTTCGAATATGGGATCGAAGAGGGCAGCCTGCGATGGGCGTCTAGCTTTGCCGCGTCATGGGTTCCCAATCTTGCTCGTCACGGTGCAAAGAACATAAATGACAAATTTCCCGAGAGGAGAATTTGGGGCGAAAACCTCGAAGAGTTTGCAGAACGCGCCGGAAAGCGGGCCTTGCAGAAGACGGAGATTCCGCAACTGTTCGGCAAGTTCCCAGACCAGCTAAAGATTGATATGTGGGGTAGGACGATTCGGCGGGCAACATCACCCGCTCCCGATACTGATTTCTTCTTCAGGATGCTCGTCCCAACCAGCACAAAATTAGATCGGGACGTATTCATTGGCGACAAGGTTCTGACTCGCTGGAACATGATGCACCCCGATAAGACATACCGCCCGTCAGTCCCAGCACCATCCATGAAGCTGACGATCGGCACGAAGAAGGTTGGCCTGACTGAGCGGCAATACTCCAGATTTCTGAGGGAGTCTGGACGGGTCGCTCGTGAAATTGTCGAGGGCGCAAGGCTCGACTGGCGGAACCCTAAGCCGGCCGACATCGAGATCATCACGAGGGCCATCACGAAGGGCCGGGAGTTTGCCAGAAAATTACTAACGGAAGACGCGTCAGTCCACAAAGGGTTGTCGAAGTACAATAAATTGCAAAGAGAAAATCTCAGCAAGCCTCCCCCGAAGCGATTCTTGTCTGACGCACAGAAGGCTGTCGCTGATGAGCGGGGAATTAGCTGGAAAATGTACCACGACGAGTTGGTGGAAAATTGGATGAAAACGAGATCGAGAGGGAAGGCTTGGACTGACGCTGCTCAGTAGGCCGCCGAAACCATCAGGTACGGACACCGCCGATGACAGACGCCGATCTCTGCCGCATGGCCATCTTGGCATACCAGCCGGCCGAATCCGCCCGAGCCGGCGCGAACGATCTCGGGTTCCCGCTGACTGATTTCGTGTCGGTCGATGGCACCGAGATGCTGGTTGCCTCGAACTCGACCAACGATTGCGTGGTGGCGTTCCGCGGCACAACAGTTGCCAGTCTTCGAGATTGGCTAACGAACGTGCGATTCCGCTTCACCAGCTACCCCGGCTACGGGCGGGTGCATCGCGGATTCATGTGGTCGACGATGAATGTGGTCGAGGACATAGACAGACTCCTTGGATCGCATCATGTCATTCACGACCATAAACGGCTGCATCTAGTCGGGCATTCAATGGGCGGGGCGATTGCACACCTCGCCGTACCGATCGTCACTGACATGGGCATCGAAGTCGAGACACTGGCGACATTCGGCTGCCCGCGACCGGGTGATGCCGAGTTCGCCGGCTCCATTGATGGGATACCAAAAAACATCCACAGATGGGTGAACAACACCGACATTGTCCCACACATGCCGCTACGCAGCCGCATCCTGCCCTCGTTCTCATACCGACACGTTGGGCCTGCGACTTACATCAGCACCACTGGTCGCGTCTACGACGCCCCTGGGCGGTTCTACCGAACGTGCGACTACATTCGCGGACTATGGGCCGGCTGGGGCGACATGCGGATCGACGGACTCAAGGACCATAACACGAACGAATACTTGCGCCACATCCACGCAGCAGAATCCTAACTCGACGGCACTCATGCCGTATACCATATATCTCATATTTTGGTTGGCATTGACGGTTAAAATATACGACATACGATGTCGTGACATGCCAAAGAAAATCGGCCAACTAACGAGAGATGAGTTGATTCTGGCGTTCATGCCATTAGCGAATAGCGTTGCGCTCAGCACTGCGAGGCGTGATCCGCGATTTTCTCGATGCGGATCGGTTGACCTCAATGATGCGCGATCGGAGGGTCGCGTGGCCCTCGTGGTGGCTGTCGATTCCTACGACTCATCGCTCGGTACGTTGGACAACTGGGTGAGATTCAAAGTGCGGTGGCTCGTCCTGACTTGGCTGTTGGGTCTTGACGATCGAAGCCAAAACACCCTTAATGAACGAATAACAGGCCATCTGGTGGCCGAAAATCACCTGATTGCCTGGCAAGAACTCACTGACGGACTTGAAGGTGTAGAGTTTCAGGTTTGCGAACTCGTATATCTCCAAGGCCATTCGATTCGTGGTGCGGCGGGCGAGATGGGCATACCGGCCACTCGCGCTTGGCTCATCCATTCTGCGGCCATTCACACACTAAGGGGAACGATACGATGAGAAACGCAATTGCAGTGGCGATTTTTGCGATTATCCCACTGGTAAACGTCGCGCAATGTTCGGCGGCGGAAGTGCGGGATTCCGTCGTGCGGGTCGAGAAGCCCGATGGCAGTGGCGGAAGCGGCGTCTGTGTCGACCCGACGGGCATCGTCCTGTCAATCAAGCATGTGGTCGACGACAAGCCCTGCGTGGTCATATTCTCTGATGGACGGCGTTTCGCCGCGACTCCGATCACTCATCCGACTCAGACGGACTACCCGGTTGCCCTACGTCTCGACACTCGCGGCGAATCGGTCCCCAGTCTCCGTATTGCTGATTCCGCACTGTCGGCCGGTGACGACGTCTGGTTTATGGGCTACCCAGCCGCGGGTGAGCGAAACGGCAAATGGACGAAATATGGCGAGCAGCGATGGACGATTGTGAAGAGTAACGTCACGCCCGGTCATTTCTCTTGGTATGACGACAACAGCAATAGGATGTGGGATGCTAACGAGGCCCGCCTGTTTTCGATGGATCGTCCGATCTTCTTTGGGGGAAGCGGCGGGCCAGCCATCAACTCTAAAGGTGAGGTTGTTGGGGTTCTTTCTTCGACGGGGAAAATCCCACGCCAAATGATTCCCGGATCATCGAGAAAAGCGAATGTGTCTGGTGGTGGCCCGGATTCTGGTGCGACCTTCACTCACGTCTCAGACATCAAGCTGGTCATGGCCCAGGCGAAGCCTAATCGCGAATCGGTTGACGTGTTTACGGCTAAAAACTGCGGCGGATGCAGCACACTCAAGGCGCACTACGCCGCGGGCAAGTTCCCAAACCTGAATATGCGATTTGTTTCTGTCAACAACCCAGCCGGCATGGCCGAATGGAAGGCCGCGAGAGCCAAAGTCGTCAAAGCCACAGGTGGAGATCCCGAGGATTACAGGTTCGTCCCGATGATCTACGTGAAATCGCGGAACCGAGCGGTTGTCGGCTACAGCGACCCAACGGGCTTACTGAGGGCAATGGGGAGAATCCTGTCGCTTCCCGTTGTCATCTGGAAGGCAATCATCGGCCGCGGGCCACCGGAGCGGACTGCCGTTTACGACGACCTCAACGATATTCCGCCGCCACTGCAAGATCGGCCGCCCGTCCCCAAGTCTCCAATCAAGACGATTGTCGACGACGGCAGGGGGTTACTGGACGACATGAAGCGGATACGGGCTGATCTGGCTGATCTGCGGAGTGCGAGCGGCCCGATCAGCAAAATCCGCGCGGGCCTCGCCTTGAAGGCCGACGCCACCAAGCTGAAAGAGAACGCGGCCGACCTCAAAACTCGACTAACAGAGATTCATGAACACATCGGCAGCGTGAAAGCCTCGACCGAGACCGACATCGGAGTGTTTCGCAAATCACTGGCCAACGTGAGGGAAACGGCCGCGACCCTGAAGTCGTCCGATGCGTCGATCGTCGAAAAGGTGGCCGCCGCCGCGAAATTAGCAAAGGCAGCAGTTGCCTTGAAGAAGAAGAAAGACGAGTATGGCGTGGATCAACTTAAAGCCGATGTTCCGCGAGCCGGCGTTACGTGGTGGGTACTCTCTCAGGGTATAGCTGCCGTAAACCGGCGACGTAAGAAGAAAACGCCCGAGGTCGCAGCATGAGCGCCCTCGTGATGAGCATACTCGTCGAATTCGTTCTTCCGGCAGTTGGCGCGACCGCATGGGAGTGGTTTCGGACGAGCGTGGCGTTCGAGCCGCTAACCGGCGATCAGGCTGATGCGGAGAATTTCAACGACCACTGGAACCAGCCAGCATGAAGAAAAAAGACTTCGCGCCTCGACTGAATCCCACGCCAGAGTACATCGAGGAGATGAAGCGGATCATTCGTGCGGAGAATGATATGTCGCGTATTGATGCAACTGCACAACGTATGCGGCCCGATAAGATGCCGAGATCCGAGTCGGAACCGCGATCGTATAAATCCCATCCAGATCCCGGCTACGAAACACAGGAATGACCATGCCAGAGAATATGCAGATTGCGGTGATTGGACATGGCGGGGCAGGCAAGGACACGGTGAGTAAGTGGCTCGCTAAATGGACCGACTTACAGTACACGGAAAGCACGTCCGAGGCCGCTGCCATCCTCATGTTTGATGTATTCTGGGCAGTGGGAATCAAGTACCGCTCGATCGCCGAATGCCACGCCGATCGCCGTAACCACCGGCCACTCTGGCGCGAGGCGATTTTGGAATACAACGGCGGCGACAAATTCCGACTCTACAAAGAGATGGCCGAGTCGAACGACATCTTTAACGGCGTCCGATGCCCCGACGAACTCGAAGCCTGCCGGCGATCTGGGATCATCAACGAGGTGATCTGGGTCAATCGTGGTGTTCCGAGTGATCCGTCAATGGGGATTGACTTCAACTCTAAAACAATGGAATTCATCGACAACCGACGTTCACTCGAAAACCTCGACGAAATGATGGTCGAGTTGTGCCAAAAAATGGGAATCCCTCTCCTGAAAGAAGCGGTGTAGCGATATATTTTGTAATTACTTCGGTAATGAACTGCCTTTTAGTTGACCCTCGCGATATTTCTGGTTAAGTTGGTCAACACAAATCAAAAACAGTACCCTTCGGGTTCATAAATGGCAAATAAGCTACCACCAATTCCCTGCCTCAATCCCATTTGTGGTCACTCCGCAACCACTCGCGGGTTGTGCGCGCAATGCTATCGATCTGCCCGTAATCGCGTAATAAAAAAACAGGATACTTGGCAGGAAATCGAAGAAAGTGGCCGGTGCCTTCCCACAAAGAAGCCCGGCCGAACACCGAACCCACAATTCGATGCTTGGTCGGAATCACTGAGTAGCGAATAGGAATGACCTCTCATGAACATGCGAATCTTCTGCGTAGAAGGTACGCACACTGAGATATTTGCCAGCCCGTAGGGATGGATCCCCTTTACTTCGCAATACGGACGCGGAGCGGGCTGGTTTTTTTGATCGCACTGAAAGGAATCAGCTATCTTAGTTTTGTCACGTAAAAAGCACGAAAAAATCGTCATCGAGTCACCTCATGGAACGATCACGATCACGATCGTCAGCCTTCGCGGTACTGGGACTAATGTTCGAGTTGGCATCGACGCGCCGGTTGAGTTTGACATCAACAGACAGCCTGCTGATCCGAGATTCGTGAAGGGGGCAGCGGAAGTTGGATGATCTCTCGCTCTGCAAATACAGCAAGAGCCGGGTTCTTTGGGACTTGGTCCTGTATTCATGCCCGCTCTCGCTGAATGCCACCGATGCCAAGAAATGCCCGTGCAAAAAGCGAGCGTATCTCACGCACAATAATACCGACCTGCGAGTAAACAGTTGCCTATTTCCAGCCACATGGCGTGGCGATAAAATTCGCGACCCGGATCGTTTCCGGGCCGCACTGGACGCGAAGAAAAAAAAGGGGAAAGATAAGATGGCCGAAACAGGAACGCAGGTGATTGAAACAAAGTCGGTGGAGCCGGCAGAGCATCTGCCGTTGTGGGGTGGGACGAAGATCCCGATCATTGGCGTGAGTGGGGAGAAGGGGAGTGGGAAGACACTGTTCCTCTCATCGATTCGGCCGCAGTCGACCCTGATGATCGACCTCGAAGACTCATCGGCCTCGTACAACATTCCGTTCGCCAAGCGAATCAGCCTGTACGACGAAATGGCCGAGAAAAACATCACGGTCATTCCGAAGCCGCTTGAGATGTTCATCTGGTTCCGCGACATCATCACCAACGTAGAACCTGGCCTGTACGACAACCTGTCTGCTGATCCTCTATCGGATATCGAAAGCGGCTTAGTCGACTGGGTCAAAGAGAATCCGGCAGAATTCGGCCACACAGCGAACCAATACGAAAAGGCAGCCGGCATACTCTGGGGCGATGTGAAGTCGTATTGGAAGATCCTGCTAGGGATGGTTTCCGCAAAGTTCCAGACGTTCTCCTTCAGCACACACATGGGTGCGGTCTGGAAGGGATCGGCTCCGGTTCCCGGTAAGCGGAAGCCGAAAGGGAAAGACACCTTGATGGAGTTGGCGAGTCTGTATCTCTTGCTCGAACGGAAGCCGGACGCCAACGGAAAGGTTCCCGAGAAGCCAACCGCGATCGTCTTGAAATCTCGATTGGCTGTTACGGAAATCGACAAAGACGGCGAGGTCTCGCATCACCCGATCCTTCCGCCGAACTTGCCCGTCGCCACACCGGCCGCGATCAGGGCGTACATCAAATCGCCACCGAACTACAAGAAACTGAAGAAGGGCGAATTGCTCGCGCCGGAAGAGGTGTTGAGTGAAGACGAAAAACTGCTTCTCCAGCACGAGATCGCCGAGTCTGAAAAAGAGACGGCGGAAATCCAACTGAGTCGATTGGAACGCATGCAGGACGGGGCCAAAGCACAGGCAGCGACACGCCAGAAGCAGGCCACTGCCACGGCCGCCGTCACACTCAAGGAGCAGGTGAAGCCTGAAGCGAAGCCTACCCCTGCCCCCGAGCCTACCCCTGAAGCAAATGGTCTGGTCACACCAGAGAAGATCGCAACCCTCGAAGGGCAGCGAGACATGCTGAAGATCGGGGCCAAAATGTGGCTGGCGATTATGAGGAAGCGTAATCCTAAACTCGAAGATATCAGTGAACTGACGGCCGAGGAGGCGGAAGAGTTGCGGGAGAGAATGTGGGATAAAATCACTGCGTCTAAGATGGATCAGGAGGGAAAAACAAAAAAGTAGGTGCTGCGTGGCTCGAATTCGCAGCCACGCTATCACGAGAGTTCGGCAACAAAAATGTGTGGGAATGTGGTTTACAATTTTTCGGTTACCCGCCCGACTGGACCGTCACAATCTCGCTGAAATCAGCGATGGCGATCCGCAGGGCACTCAAGGAGCAGGCTTAAATGTCCGAAGTTTTTGAAGACAACAACGATGGCGCTCTCAACGTCAATCTCGACACCACAGGGCAGTCGGAAGATTCCCTGCACGCTGGCGGTGGGATATCTGTAGAGGGGAGGTTTCATGTCGACGTGACTGACATCGAGCATATTCCCGGTGACGACGACAAGCTGTCGCAACTCAAGATCGACATGCACGTCCTGGATGGCAACGCTCCCGGCCAACGAGACAAGATCGTCTACCACCGCGTGTATTTGGAAAGCTGGGTCGACAACAAGAATCGGTCGGCCGGTAAGACTCCGTTGAGTAAAAAATCCCAAGAGGGCATCGCAATGTTTGCGTTTGCTTTCGGGCTGATCTCTGCGGATGATCTCGGGAAACCCGGTGTCGCCACGCCGTTCCACGACATTGTTGGACGGCAGGCGATTGTGGAAGTCAAGCAGGACAAGCCGTGGAAAGATAATAACGGGGTCGCTCATGATGGCGGATTCAAGATCCCTTGGAACACGGCATGGCCTCTGGAACACCCCGATGTTTCCAGCGTACCGAAAGACCCCGATGCCCTTGCTCTTATCGGTGGCATTACACCGTCCACGCCGGCCGTTGACGTAAGCGATCTGTAGTCGATCGTCTGGTAGGTAAGCCGTGAGTGCCTGGCGGGGTTGTAATTCTCCCTGTTAGCCGTCTTCGCCGCTGGCGGTGCCGTAACCACGGATGCGGATTTTTTCTTTTTCTCAACCAAGGAGCAGTCAGATGGCAGAAATGACAGACGCCGAAGCGCGAAAACTGTTTGGTCTCGATGAGAAGGTTGAACTCACAACTATTCCGCCCGAGACTGTCTTGGCGGAAGTCGAAGCACTGGCCGAGCCGAAATCGGACGGCCCCAATATGGTCATGAACCCCCTGACTAGCGAGTTGGTTGATCTCAATGATATCGATTCCGTCATCCAAGGGTGCGTCGACATTAAGGAGATAATCGCCGACGCGAAAGACTTTGACGCCATGCTCCGCGAGCGGGCTGTTGAGTTCACCACGGGCGACAAGCAGACCCGGCGAATCCGCGGCAAGAAACTCCAAGCCAAGATCGTGATGGGCACCGTGCGGCCGGTCAACGCGATCCTCAAAGAAGCATGGCAGGCATACCCTCAGTTTCGTGACGGGTTCCTGAAAATCTCCAGCATCAGCATGCAGAAACGTGAGACCAAGAAGCTGGTCGATCTCGTGACCGACGACAAGGCTTTCGAGTCGTTCGCTTCGATGGTGTTGGCGGCTGAGGCGCAGGGCACTGAGGGGGCCGCGACCGTCACGGCCGAAGAGGTGAAGTGATGCTGGCCGTAAAAACAGAGGAGTTGATCGGGAAGTTCAAGAAGATCATCTACAGCAACCCCGAGGGGACATTTCTCATCGGGGTGCTGGACACGGGCGATTCTATTCTTGGGAACTGTGACCCCGGCTCACTGATTCAGGGTGTTGGATACCGTTTTTTTGGCAAGTGGCAGGATGGCGGAAACTACGGTCAGCAATTCAAGTTTGACATTTTCTCGCAAGATGTTCCGCATTCACGAACCGGCGTCATTGAGTACATCCTGAAGACCTGCGAAGGGACAGGTATCGGAACGGCACTGGCGCATCAGATTGTCGACGAGTTCGGATCCAGAAGTGCAATCGACGTCCTGAAGTCAAACCCAGATGCCGTTGCCGACAAGATCATCCGGCTGTCACCCGAGGCAGCCGGCAAGGCGTCAGAGAAGCTGATTGCCGATCAACAGTGCCAAAACACGAAGATCGACCTGCTTGGGCTACTCGCAAAACGTGGGTTCCAACTGGGACCGATGATCGACCAGTGCCTCACCGCATTTGGGCCATTGGCAGTTGAGCGTATCAAGAAAGACCCGTTCACCCTCATGGTGCGACGAATGCTATCGGCCGGCTTCATGCGAGTCGACCAACTCTATTGCGACCTCGGCCTACCTCAAGATCGCTTGAAGCGGCAACTGATGTGTGCGTGGCATGCAATGCAAAGTGGAATGAATGGTAGCACTTGGTTTTCGCGTGCGCAAATTGAGAAGGCTATTGGCGAGCGAGTTTCGGGGAATGTGCGTGCCGAAAGGGCGATCGAATTGGGGGTTCGGGCGAAGGTTTTGTCGGTCCACGAAGACCCCAGCGGACGGGAGTGGATCGCAATTCGAGCGGACGCAGAAAACGAAGACTACGTCGCAAAAAGGGTGAAGGAAATACTATGCTGACCGATCATCAGGTGGAGCAGTTGGGGATTGCATCGTCACGAAGGATCGGAATCCTTAGCGGAAGCGCCGGCACCGGAAAGACCTATTGTGCGGCCGAGTTCGTGCGGCTGTTTGGCGAGCATGCAGTGCAAGCGGTTTGCCCGACCGGAAAGGCCGCCCAACGGCTGTCAGAATCGTTTCGCAAAAATGGACTGCATGTCTACGCCACCACGATTCACACGGCACTCAAGGCGAGAAAAAGTGGCGACAACTGGCATTTCATGCACTCAAGTTCCAAACCACTCGACACGAAGCTGGTTGTTGTTGACGAAGTTTCGATGGTAGACACCTCACTCATGGCGAGCCTGCTTGCTGCTGTCGGTGGCGGTACTCGCGTACTTCTCCTTGGTGACCCTGGCCAACTTTCACCTGTCGGCAAGGGAAAGCCATATCACGACATGATTGAGTCGAGTTGCGTTCCGCATGGCCACCTGACTGAGCCTCATCGGTTCGCGGGCCGGATTGGTCGAGTATGCCAGCAACTTCGCAACGGAGAGCGTTGGGAGCCATCACCTAAGCTGGACTTGGATGCCGAGTCGCCCGAGAACTTTCGGCATATCGAATGTTCAAGTGCGTACCTTCAATCGTCTTCGCTCATTGATATCGTCTCTCGAATGACCGATCGCGGTTACGATCCGATCGAAGGTCAGCAAGTCATCTGTGCCGTCAACGAAAAATCACCACTGTCTCGGAAAAAGTTGAACCAGGCACTCCAGGCGTGGCTGAATCCAGATGGGCAAGGCGTTGATGGTTGCGATATTCGAGTTGGCGACAAGGTAATTTGCTTAAAAAATGGGATGCGAAGCAATCACTGGACGTCAACCCGCAAGCCATCTGTGATTGCCGAATCGTACATTGCCAACGGGGAGATGGGCGTTGCGTCAGAGGTTACGGCGAAGTTCATCGCAGTCAAAATTGGCCGCGTGACTGTCCGGTTCAATCGCGGTGAATGGAAAAACATCAACCTCGGCTGGGCGATCACGGCCCACAAATCACAAGGAAGCCAATGGCCGGTCGTCATATCGATGATCGACGACTTCAACGGTGCGAATTACGTCTGTTCGCGAGCGTGGCATTACACCGCACTTAGCCGCGCGGCGGAAGTCTGCATCACAATCGGAATGCGATCAACGCTTGACCGGCACTGCTGCAATGTCGATTTGGAGAAACGAAAAACATTCCTCACCGAACGGATTCAAGCGGCATGCCAATACGACGAAATGATGAGCCTGTAGAGTTCCAAGTCAATCCATTCACGGTTGTTGTTGATTCTCGCGAGCAAGCGCCGTTTGGGTTCAGAAACCTGACTTCCGATGTGGGAGATGGGAAACGGCCACTGGTTGTGTCGACGGAAAAACAAGGACTGAAGACCGGCGACTATTCGATCGCCGGCTACGAAGATCAGATAGCGATCGAGCGGAAGAGTCTGTCTGATTTCTTGGGCTGTTGCGGTAACGATCGGAAGCGATTCCAAAAACAACTTGAGCGGCTGAACGAAATCAAAGTGGCGTATGTCGTTGTCGAGGCCGGGTGGCCGAGCATCCTCGCGGGACATGAGCATTCGAGACTGAATCCAAAGACGGTATTCCGGTCGGTCCTTGCGTGGCAGCAGCGGTTGCCGGGAATTCACTGGATGATGTGTTCGACCAGATCGTTAGCGGAAGTCGCGACGTTCAGGATTCTGGAGCGGTTTTGGAAGGACTTAGATCGAGATGGAAAGTAATAAAAAATCATGCGAGTGGTGTAGCGGCCCACTGCCCCCTAATCGGAAAAAGTTTTGCAACAGGCAGTGTTATGCAAATGGTCGCACCCGCACTTTGGGAAAGTGTGAGTATTGTGGCGACCCCCTATCTCGCAGTCGAAAAAAGTTTTGCAACAAGAACTGTTACGTGCAGTCCTCGATGGTTGCCTTAGTTTGCGGGACATGCAGGGTAAGCTTTAAGCGTAAAAAATCTGCCGTGAAAGGCGCTAAGGTGTCGTTCTGTGGAAGTGCTTGCTACGAAAAATACGAGAGAGGCAGTCAGCATTCGTGCTACCAAAAAGATGCCATTACCAATCCGTGCAAGCAGTGCGGGAGTAATGTTAGATCAACGAAACTTTCCAGGGTGAAACTGTTCTGTAACATGAAATGCTGGAGAATCCACCAAAAGAAAAATCCAACTTCAGGGTTTTCCTTTTGCAGAAAATGTGGAGCGGAATTCAAGCGGCTTCATTCTCGCCATGCGTTTTGCAGTATGGAATGCTATCGGGTTTTTTCTGTCAAAGAAAACGCTCACGGGTGGAATGGTGGTGTATTTGACGCGACTAATGCTGGTCGCTTTTTGTATGGAGACGGGCGCAAAGCGGCGTGCGGCCAGGTGTCGTATGTCAGAGAGCATCGTCACATTGTGGAAACCATTCTCGGTTGCACGATTCCATCCAGCACTAGGGTGTGGCATATCGATCGCGACCTGTGGAATAACTCGCCCTCAAACTTATATCTGTTCCTTAATCAGTCTGAGTTTTCATCTGCACTACATGGTGATCTTCCACATCACTCCAATCTTCCAGAAATCGCACAATTGATATCCACTGGTTTTGACATTTTAGATTCAATCTCCCAATTTTCAAAAATTCAGAAAAAGGATGAAACAGATGGATAATGAAGAACTGCGAAATATCACAGATGGTTTGTATGCCTTACGGGATGCCTTCTGTCGGCCCGGTGTGCCGTGGACTGACCCAAAAGGTGGTGTCGTAGGTGATGTTACCGAGTCGATTATTTCTGTGTCGACCAGCTTGAGCCGCATAGCCAGTTCCCTTGAAAACCTTGCTGAAGCTGTCAGGGATCATGGTCAATAACCGAAAACTCTGGATCTGCCCGGTCTGCCACCACAAGCATTGGGACTTCATCGAAGACCGCTGCCGCCACCGCTCATGCCCAACACACAAAGAAACCATCACGGACGACCCCAAGAAATCCATCCCTGCAAATCATCCACCACAATCGCAAAAGGAGTTGTTCTAAGTGGCGAAAGCAAAAAAAGACTGGCGGGAATTCCAGCATGAACTACTGACAAAACTCAACATCATCGAGGAGTACGAATCGCTCGGCGTCGAGTTCACCACAGACAAGATGTCGTCCCAAGGATACATGACGTGCTGGGCCAAGAATCGCCCGCACGGAAACTCACCCAACGCGGGCGTGAAAGCCGATGGCGGGGCCGGTCATGGCCGATACAGCGATCTCGGCGGCAAGCACGGTGGCGACCAATCACTCAGCTTCTTCGACTTCGCGGCCAAGTACGGACCTTACAAGGATTGGAAGGAAGCCCAGCAGCACTACGCCAGCAAGGCCGGCATGGGCCGCAACGTCCCGAAGAGTGACATGACTCGGCCGGAGGACAAGCTGAAGTTTGTCGAAAAATCCTCACCACTCACCTTTAGGGGCTACACCGAGAAGTACGGCATCGAACCAGATGTGGTCTTCTTGTGTGGCGGGAAAGTTGCGAAGTACCCGGCATCTTCGCCCGAGCCGCAATATGTCTTGGCATTCCCGGCATTCGGCCCACACCTCTTGGATGGTGGACCCACCGGGTATGTGATCGAATCCGCCAGCGGCGTGATGATCCAGAAATACCAAGGGCCGGACTCGCCGCCCGAAAACATGAAGCGGTTTTCGGTTGGCGGGAGCAAGAGCGGCTTGGTTGGTCAGCACGGCTGCTCGCGACTGGCCGAAACCAAAGAGAAGCCGGGGACCATCCGAATCGTTTGGAAAGTCGAGGGGCTTTCTGATCTCGTTGCGATGCAGAACGCGATTCCCAAGGAGCATCGTGACAGCGACTTGGTCGTGACGAACCTGGGTGGTGCCGGCGAGACAGGGCTGCTCGACCGCATCATGCCAGTGTTCGCTGGCCGCCACGTTGCCATTATCCACGATGCCGATGAGCCGGGGCAGGATGGTGCGAAGTTCTGGGCCGGCAAACTGATGCGTGAGACTGCGACATTGCGGAACGTCCAGCTTCCCTACGATATCGAGAAAACCAAGGGCAAGGATCTCCGTGATTGGTTCGCGGATGGCCACACCTACTCTGACCTGACGAAGATACTCACGGAAACGCGACCGATCGACGCCGTAACAGAAGATCAGAAGGCCGCAGCCGAGGGTAGCAATACGAGGCCGAGCGATACACTGGATCGGCACCAACTCAATCTGAAGCGGATCGGCTGCATTCCGCTTGGGTATTACGAGGATTCCCGCACACTCTTGGCGTTCTCAGTGAGCCGGAAACGCAACTTCGACGTCAAGCAGGCCGCCAGCCGCTACATGCTTGAGGACATAATCCTCGACTTCGGTGCGGAAGTTGAATCCCACATCGACACAACGACCGACCCCGATCCGGGAAAACTCAAGGTCGAGGATGTTCGCGAAGCGCTGGCGAGCGAGTGCGGCAAGCGGACGATCACGGCGAATGACCAGATCGGCATTGGCGTCTGGGAACTCGGCGGACGGATCGTGATGGTCGGTGCCGGCGAAGTTGTCACCCTGAATGGCAAACTCGAACGCACAGTCGTGCCG
>Ga0114999_10001200_pt1 | contig 36319 bp, 29 predicted proteins | sample ArcticOcean_MG_C_3_FD_89820 | JGI IMG/M metagenome (GOLD analysis project Ga0114999, IMG submission 89820) | Marine microbial communities from western Arctic Ocean - ArcticOcean_MG_CB8_126 | ecosystem: Environmental > Aquatic > Marine > Oceanic | place: Arctic Ocean: Canada Basin | collected...
ATCCATGGGCAAAGCATCGATGATATTTCCGGGGTTCATCAGCCCATGGGGATCAAAGAGATTTTTAATCTCTTTAAACTGCTGGTAAATATGAGAACCGAAAAAGCGTTCCAGATAGGCACTGCGAACTCGTCCGTCGCCATGCTCGCCGCTCCATGAACCACCATAATGTTTAACGAGGGCAAATGTATCGTCTGCGATGCCTTTCATGCGATCGATATCCGCTTGTTTTCGTAAATCGAGGATCGGCCGTACGTGGATGAGCCCGACACTGGCATGCGCATACATGATAACCGGCGTCTCATGTTTCTCACATATTTTAAGAACCTTTTCGATATACTCAGGTAGTACCTCGACGGGGACAGCAGCATCTTCGATAAAGGCTAGAGGTTTGCGTTCGCCTTTCATACCGAGCATACAACCGAGTCCATTTTTCCGGACTGTCCAGATGCGGTCCTGGTCGCCGGGATCAGAAAATATCGGGTAGTCGTACCCTAGATCCCGACCGGTAAGGTCCTCTACCATCGCTTCGGCACGCTGGGATAACTCATCCCTGTCGTCGCCAAAAAACTCAACAATAAGGACCGCTGCAGGGTTCCCTTCTATGAAGGAACACAAGGGAGCCAAATCATGATTCTCACGAGCGAGCTTTATTACTCCTCCGTCGAGTATTTCAACGGCTGAGGGTTGATGCTTGACGATCCATGGCACCGCTTTAATCGATTCAATTAAATCAGCGTAATGAGCGACAACTAAAATTTTCTCTTTTGGAACTGGTTGTAATTTAACTTTTGCTTCAAGCAAAGTGATCAGTGTTCCTTCACTGCCCGTAATCAGTTTAGCCAGGTTCCAGCGCTTGGATTCATGAAACTCATCGAGATTATAACCCTGAACACGGCGCAATATTTTTGGATAGCGCTTTCCTATCTCCTCACGATTTTCCTCCACAATCTTTTGGAACTCCGTGTAAATAAGTGCCTCGCGAGTATCGCCGCTTTTTTTCTCTTCATATTCCTCGGGAGAAAGTTCCTTGTATTCCATGACTTCACCATTTGTGAGCAGCACCTTAGCTTCCAACACCTGGTCCACCATTTTACCGTAAATTATACTCTTGGTCCCGGAGGAATTGTTCCCAATCATACCTCCGACATTCGCCCGATTAGCGGTGGCGGGGTCGATAGAGAGATGCAGGCCGTGCTCGGCGAGCATCACATTTAACTCGTCACGCACCATGCCCGGTTGAACGCGAACCCAACCCTCTTCGACATTAAGCTCAAGCAGCTTATTCATGTATTTTGAGAAGTCCAAAATAAGCGCGGCACCTACTGTCTGACCACCGAGGCTTGTCCCTCCTCCCCGTGGTAAAATAGGAATCCCGTGTTTATAGGCTGTCTTCACCGCTGCTTTAACATCCTCGTCGTCCAAGGGAAGAAATACCGCAAGCGGAAACTTTTGGTAAATGCTCGCATCGGTCGCATATAGACCTCGTGACATTTCATCTGTATGGAGATCACCTCTGACCCTTTTTCTTAACTCAGTCTCAAAAGCTTCTACTTTTGAATCTAATGGCGTAGTCTCTAGAGTTTTTAGCATCTTATTTAGTTTTTATTAAGTTTTCCAAAGCGGCCAGTAACAAATTCACATGATTTTGAGAACTACTGCAACCCATAAGGCCAATACGCCAGACTTTACCCGCAAAATCGCCCAAGCCACCACCAATTTCGATATTGTATTCATTGAGTAAGCGACGCCGGGACGCGAGGTCTTCTAATCCAGGGGGGAGCCTAACTGCATTGAGATGGGGAATCCGATATTCAGGTGCTACGATATACTCGAACCCCAGTTTCTCTAAACCGTCACGCAGGTACTCGTGATTTTCTGGTGTCTGGCAATACAGGCATCCAAACCCTCTTCAAGGACAATTCTTAATGCTCCATATAATGCATAAAAGGATGAGATCGGTGCCGTGTGATGATACATTCGTTCTTTGCCCCAATATTTTTTCAACAAATTTATATCAAGAAACTAGCTATTCACTTTGCTCTTGCGTCCTTCAATGACGGCAACCGCCTTCAAACTAAACGAGACAGGGGACAATCCAGGTGGAGCGCTGAGACATTTCTGAGAACAACTGTAAATGGCGTCGATCCCTCTATCGTCAACTCGCACATCGACTCCACCCAGCGAGGTCACTGCGTCCACGAGAAAAAGTGCACCGGCCTCATGGACTATTTGACTGATCTCATCAAGCGGTTGCAGAACGCCAGTCGATGTTTCGGCATGAACGATAGCGACCAGTTTAGCTTTGCAAGTTTCTAGCGCCGTCCGGACTTGCTCTGGATCGATGGGAGAACCCCAGGGCGCATCGACTCGCACCAAATTGCCGCCACAGCGCTCGACGATGTCACTCATCCGGTTACCGAAAAAACCGTTCACACAAATAATAACCTCATCACCCGGTTCGATGAGATTTACTAAACCTGCTTCCATCCCCGCGCTGGCAGGTGCCGGGAGAGCAAAAGTGAGTTCATTTTCGGTGCGGAATACCTGTCTAAGCATGGACATGACCTCATCCATAATACCGAGATACTCTGGATCCAAGTGCCCCAGCAAGGGGGTAGCCATGGCACGTAAAACCCGGGGGTGAACATCACTCGGTCCAGGGCCCATTAGAATGCGTGGGGTGGGTTTAAGTTCTGTATTTATACTCATTAGATTACCATAAATAAGATTTTAACAGTGGCTAAATTATTGGATGAATGAAGAATGACAAGCTGGTTTTGATCCACCAAATGTGATGAAAGCAAACAGGGGAAAGGAATTAGGGCTAAATGCTATCCAAGATTGTTCTTTATCCTTTACCCTGGAATTTCTCGTCGGTATAAGAACCTATATTTTGTGCTCATTAGACCTAAGTCGACCACACTTCAGGTTATTTTTTAAGTCTATTTTACGCGTATTATGATCACCTCTACATCCTCCAGCGCCAGAAATAGTATTGTCGAACGCTGCATCAATGACGACCAGACTCGACTGCGGTTAAAATACAATCCTTATTATCTCCCATTTGATAAGCAGGTCGGTTCGCACGTTTGGCTTGATGGAAAAGAGTTAATCATGCTCAGCAGCAATGATTACCTGGGATTGAGCGATCATCCAAAAGTTATCGAAGCGGGTAAAAAGGCATTGGAAGATTGGGGGGGTGGAACAACTGGATCACGTTTTGCCAATGGCAGTCGGTATTTCCATGAAAAACTTGAAGCGGATTTAGCAAACTTTCTCGGGAAAGAAGCCTGCCATGTAAGCGTAGCAGGCTATATCTCTTGCATGTCTTCTATTGAATCCTTTGCGCGTAAAGGAGATCTGATTATTGTCGATCGCAATGTTCACTCCAGTCTCTGGGCCGGAATTGCAAATACCGGGGCTCGACTGGAAAGGTTCGGCCACAATAATACAGAAAGCCTGAAGGAAGTTCTGGCAATAGAATCGCCTGATGTTGCAAAAATACTGGTTGTTGAAGGTGTCTTTTCAATGGAGGGCCACATTGCTAATCTACTCGACTATTTAGCCGTCACCCAAAACCAAAATTGTTTTATTGTTGTAGACGATGCTCATGGATTCGGGGTCCTTGGAGAACAGGGCCGGGGAACTGTTGATCATTTCGGTGCAACCGATCAAGTGGACATTATTGCTGGAAGCATGTCGAAATCCATGGGGAGTACGGGCGGGTTTGTCGCAGGTTCTAACGAAACCATTGAATACCTCAGGACTCACTCTAAACAAACAGTATTTAGCGCGGCTTTAAGTCCCTGCCAGACTGCTTGCGCCCAAGCCGCTTTAGATGTAATGCAGACAGAACCGGAACATTTACAACGCCTCTGGGATAATACACGTTATTATCATAAACTCCTTTTAGACTTAGATCTCGACATCTGGGGATCTGAGACGCCGGCTACCCCAATCGTCCTGGGAAAAATAGAACGCGCTTATTACTTTTGGAAAAAACTAATGAAAAAAGGGATATTTACGAATATAATTCCCCCGCCCGCTGTCTTGCCAAATAAGATTCTAATTCGAACCGCGATTTCAGCGCGACATACAAAAGAGGATCTGGAAAAAATTGGCGAGGCCATGGCATTCGCTGCAAAGGGTCTTTGAAGTCGAAAATCTCTCAACAAGCAGTCAGGGCTTTCAAGTGCCTGTTGCTATCCCGCCCAGATCGCATTGGCGATGTGGTAATCACGACTTCGTGTCTTAAAGTAATCCATGATGTTTATCCTCACCTTGAGATTTACTTTCTCGTTAATGAGCCGTTGATTCCATTGCTCAGTGAACACCCCTTGCTTTCAGGATTAATTTCCCTGCCTGATCGCGGCAAGGACCCCAAACAATCAATCCTATTGTTAAGCAATAAGATACAGAATTTAAATCCAGATTGTATCATTCATTTTAATCATGATCCCATAGTAGCTGCTGCTGCCTATAAAGCGAATATACCTTATCGATTGGGTCACCGGCTGAAGAAAAATAATGCCTGGCTCACGCACACTATCCCCGATCGTAGAAAGGAGGGAATTCAACATGAGGCCGAATATAATTTAGACTTGCTCAACCCTCTTCAGATTTCTCCACCTCATAAACTCGAACCCTGGCTATCCCCGGAACCTGTAAATGACGCGCGCTTGCTTGAACTTTTACCCTGGTGGAGATCCAATTGTCCTTTTGCCGTATTTCATATAAGCGCACACGCATCCAAAGCCCGGATCCCGGCGAACATTTTCGCGGGACTTACCCCCTGGCTTATTGATGAGTTAGACTATCATCTCGTTCTCATTGGATCTGAGGGCGATGATCCCGCAAAGAAATCATTTTTACAATTAATCGGTGATCGTTTGAAAGAAAAGGTTAGTGATTTAACCGGGATCACTCATTTAGGAGAGACCGCTCGTGTTTTAAACGAAGCGCGTTTCCTGCTTTCTCGAGACAGTGGACCAGCACATCTTGCCGCCGCGGTAAATTGCCCAGCGGTAACGCTTATTGGTCCACTCGGGAGAAAACTGGCCTCTACTCGCTGGCGTCCACTAGGATCATCGGCCAAGGTATTTGAGAAGCCCCTCACGCCGCGACTGTGGGAAACTACCCGCGCTTATCAACAGCGTTATTTCAACTCATTTTCCGTAGAAGAAATTAAAAATGAATTAACGGCAGTTCTTAACGAGATTGAGGATATTGGTAAAATTTAAGACGAATAATATGCTTTTAAGCATTAGCGGCATTTTTAAACTTTTGATAGAGACGCGTAGTATTTTTGTGTGCATCTGCATTTTCTTCTACCCAATGACGTCCATTCATCCGGATTTTATTATATAATTCATTATTTTTAATAAGGCCAGTAATAGCTTCTATCCAAGCTTCACTCTCCGATTGCTCGATAATCAATCCATTTTCCCCAGAGGTGATCACTTCGGATATTCCGGGATGGATGGCAGCAATAATCGGCAAGCCCGCCGCCATAGCTTCCAGGATCACATTAGGGGTTCCATCGCGATTACCGTCAGTAGCGACTTTTGTCGTATAGAGAAAAATATCCGCCCAACGATACTGCTCAAACACTGCCTCGTTATCAATATAACCCATGAGTTCCACGTTAGCTAGAAGATCAAGTTCCTTAATTTTCGCGCGCAATGTATTTTCCATCGGCCCAGACCCTATTATCCTAGCCTTGAAAGCAATCCCCTGTTTCAACAACTCCACATAAATCTCAATTTGTCGTAATTGATCTTTCTTTTCTACCAGTCTTCCGACACTTACAATTCTAAGGGGTTGTCCGACAGCGTGCTCCGTTTTTAACTCTGGATAGTAGTCTAGGCCACGCCTAATAACTGCGATATCATTTTTATCAGCACCCCTTTCAATTAGATGGCGGGCGGCCGCTTCAGTTGTTGTATGGACAAAAGCGGCCGCTACTAATTTTTCGGGCAATAACCAGTCGCCACCATGAGCATAGATGTCGAAAGCATGAGCCCCCATAGAAAATGGTATGCCTGTCAGTTTAGATAAAAGCATGGCGGCGGTCGCAGGCATTGTCGCCCATGTAGCATGAAAGTGTGAAGGTCGTTGTCGGCTGAATCTTCCTGCATAAAGGATGGCAAAACTTAATCCGATAAAAACTTCCCCGGCATTGCCGAGCGATGGCATGCTCCGTTGCCATAATCCTGAGAAAATATCGCGGAATGCTTTGGGTTTCCTACACATCCAATAAGGAAAAAGTAAAATCAGTAAGATCAGCTTCCATTTGGCGAACCGAAACACTTTTAACCCTTTATATGATTTATCTCCTCCCCATAATGAAAACAAATTAAGTTCTACCGGAAGTTTAATCATTGCCCGAACTTCCCTTTGCAAAAAGGTTTCTGTCGCAACGGGGAAAGTCGAAAATAAGTAAGTGATTTTAAGGGGCTTTGTCATAAACCAACACAGGTCTCTCTAATTACACCGAAAATTAAATTTGTCCCGACCCAAGAAATCAGAGGTTGGGATCACTAAATATTAAAGAAACATTCGCACCACCAAATCCACTGCTGTTACTCATCACATGTTTTGGGGACCCTTCTTGCGTTTTATTTATAATATTTAACCCTTTTGCTTCTGGATCGAGGGTCTCAATGTGAGCCGAACCCGGAGTAAAGTTTTCTTTTATCGCCAGGACAGAAAAGGATGCTTCCATTATACTTGCGAGTGATAAAGCATGGCCGGTAAGTGCTTTTGTGCTGCTAATCGCCGGCTTACAATTATTTTGACTAAAGACATTTTTTAAAGCGCGCATTTCCGACAAATCACCAGCGAGGGTGGAGGGAGCGTGAGCGTTGATGTAATCGATATCCTTGGGCCCAAGTTTCACCGATTCCAGAGCCCGTTGCATCGATTGAATCAACCCATTTCCCTCGGGGTGTGAGAGGGCGACATGGTAGCCGTCGGAGGCTTGCCCCCAGCCCTTGAATTCTGCGTATATATCCGCTTTTCGCTTCCGTGCGATCGATTCCTCTTCCAAAACCATCACTACCGCACCTCCGGTGCCTACGAAACCATCCCTGTTTTTATCAAAAGGTCGTGAAGCCCGATCTGGATCAAGTGATAAAGTCAAAACACGCATTCCGGCAAAGGGCAAAATATTAAGAAAATTACCGTCTTCACCGCCAACAACAAACATGCGGTCGTGTCGCCCGAGGGCAATTTCGTCATGGGCATACCCAAGCGCATGTCCCGAGGAAGAACATGCCGAGGCAAACCCACAGGAAGCACCTTTTATTTTAAATGCGGCAACGAGATTAAAATTCAACGTACCGACAATAGATGAAATAATTCCCTGGGGTGACGTCCTCAAAACACCAACTTTAAACATGCGGTTGAGGTGATTATAAGTCATAAAAACAGACCCGGAGGAGGCGGTAAATAAACCGGTCTTTGGATTTGAAATCTCATCTTCAGACAATCCGGCATCTTGAATCGCTTGAACCATGGCACAATAGGCATATAATCCATGGGGGGATAAGCCACGTAAGGTGTCCATCCGCAATTTATACTGACTGGGGGACGTCCAGTCTTCAGAATCTATGGATTCCGTATTAAATTCCTTAATCGGCGCGGCTAATTTTACCGGAATATTATCTTTTTGGAAGGGGGGGAAAAGTTCGATACCATGTTTCAAATGGCATAGACTATCGATGACGGTAGCTTTGTCATTACCTATGCTCGTAACAAAGCCCAAACCGGTGACTACTACCTTACGCATCTTTCCTGGATCGGAGGGGCTTGCCTTTTAAAGGACTTCCCTGTTAAGAGTGATTTTTACTTAAAAGGCGAAAACCTTAACTTTCATAGTCAAAGGCCAAAGTTATATCTTCTGCGAATACCGCTTTTTCATCACCTACGGTAATGGTGCCCTCAAAAGTTACTAAAGGGTAACGTATCCTTTTCAACTTAACTTTAAGGTCAAGAATATCTCCAGGACGGCACACTCGATGACAGCGAACGCCATCGCATGAAGCAAACATCACTTTACTGGTATCAATCGGTTGTTCGAATTCCGGTTTTTCATTCCGGATGAGATAGAGTACTGCCAGCTGTCCCAAAGCTTCTATAAGAATGGAGGCGGGGAAAACGGGGTTGTTTTTAAAATGACCCTCGAGAAAAAATTCACCTCCCGTGATAGTGTAAATGGACTCAGCTTCATTAAGACTAATTTTAGATTCTCTGATAAAGAGGAAGGGATCCTGGTGTGGCATCACAGAAGCAATTTCTTCAACTGTGAGACGCTTGTTTTGCTTTGGAATAGGAATGCCTTTAACTTTGTAATCAAGGTAAGTTTTGATATCACCCACGCTCCTGATATCTCTTAATTCGTCATTAGCAATAGAGATGTCGAGTGTTTCCTCAACGAGAATAATAATCTCGACCATAAGCAGGGAATCTACACCGAGATCTTCGAATAACCGGGTATCATCATTGCCTTCTCTGAGTAAGTGGCGCACATCAGGTTCGAGAAATCTCTCGATAATGCCTAGTACAATAACCGGAATACCGTCAAAATTTCCGTACTGCCGAAAGCCAAGAACGGCTTCTACGGTTTCCGGTGAACAGCGCTTTAAGGATTCCCTCAACTCATCTTCCAGATGCGGGGTAAAGGCAGGACTCTTCTTCAGCTCCATATTTTCGGGTATTCTTAAAAGATGGATTTACAATAGCAAGCAATTTTACCGTGCACGCCTTTTCCTAAGAATATAGTTGTAAATCATTTACCGATATTTGGTCTTATTATATTAAGCTTTTATAACCTACCTTATAAAACCTTCAATTCATTGCATATACGCCAATCTCTACTTGGCAAGGAGATATTTTGCGATTATATGAGAAAGGTCGGGATATAACATGTAATGTCCTCTTTACGTATGAGATTTTTTATTATTATTAAAGAATACATGTATTTTATATATTAAGTCATGAACGATGACACCCCCCTTAGAGTGATTGGAATATTCAAAAACATTAGTATAATAATATAGGGTCTTAAGCGCGTGGGCTATATCTATCACTCAAAGTTATCAATTCCTCCCAAAAAGGGAGCGCTTTATAGGGATCAGCTTTACTATATATACGGGCGACGGTGCGAACAACCTCAGTAACCTGTGGAGCTAAATTGTAGGCCGCTCGCGCTGATTCCCAAGCTTCTGCGGACAATTCATCCTCTTCAAAGATCTGCCTTGCTTTATCCGACAATTGACGCGCCCGCCACTCTTTGATTTCCCGATAAATCGGCTTTGTTAAAAACAAGCCTGAGAGACCGATGAGACCTAAGCCCAAGCTCGTGAGAATTATCGCCTTCTTAAGTGTAATTTTCATAAAAATGCAACTTTCGAGCGGCAACTATTACTTAAAATAGCTTAAGTCTTTTTTTCTTTTTTAAGTTCATAGAACTTAGCTTGGTTTAAAAATTCATAATACCCGTGTAACCTGGCAAAATAATAGCCTTCCCTACCATCAAGAAATCCCCCCTGAAAAATGAAAACGTAGAAAAAACGAAGCCAGGGCCTGAAGGGTAATATCCTCGACCATCGTTTTAAGGAGCGACGAAAATTTACTCCAGTATTCTGCAAGGAAGTATCACTTGCAATGAGTCCATTGTTTCCAAGAGCAACTCTCGCTTCCCAGTTTGAATAGCGATTGTGCTTCTCTACAAATGCAGCGACGGAGGGAAAGGCGAAGTGATCCATCTCTGTTTTTAGACGACCGGTTTCACCCTGAATAATAACATGTTCATGCACCTCATTATCGCCACTATCCGTTGCTAAATTAGTCATTTTTTCAAATCGACCCAACCGGTGCTTAAAAAGACGTAAATTCCAATTGGGGTAATAGGCATGTTTGAGCCATTTACCCATAAAATGAAACCTACGATTTAGCCAATAGCCGGACACTGAATCATTCTCATTCTCCACTACCTCGCGAAATTCCTCGGCCGCCATTGGTGGGAGTGCTTCATCAGCGTCAATGATAAAAACCCAGTCATGCTTGAACGGCAGGTTCTCGAGTGCCCAGTTTTTCTTTTTCGGCCAGATCCCGCTAAAATTAAATTGCACAACCCTGGCATTAAATTTTTTCGCAATCTCTTGCGTTCCATCCGTACTTTGGGAATCGACGACAAAGATTTCATCCGCCCAATTGATAGATTGTAGACAGCGTTCCAAATTCAGGTATTCATTTTTTACCGGAATTAAAACGGAAAGGGGAACCTTATTTGAATGACCCATCTTACCCTTTAAAACATGTGTAAAAATAGACTGCAATGTTTTTACCCTGAGGCAAAACCTGAAGCTACTTAATTTTTGACTCCCGTTTTATTTAGATGCTCAACCAGTTGATTAAGCCCCGTTTCAATGTTGATCGCTGGTTCATATCCCAGATCACGGCGTGCGGCGTCGATCTTAAAAAAATGGTTTTTTGCGAGTTCCACTGCGAGAAACCGTGTCATTGGCGGGTCTGAGCTAAGACCGGATAGTTTATAAAATGCCTCAAATCCCAAGCCTAAAACATACGCTTTGTTTAGGCTGATTTTTTTTTGCACGGGTCGAATATTTAGACGAGTAAGCAATTCATTTATCCATTCCCACAGAACCACAGGTTGATCTTGGGAAATGAAATAGGGCTTACCCTCGGCATTCCCATTCTCCAAAGCGTCGCAGGCTAATAGGTGGGCGTGGGCTGCATTTTCAACATGAGTGATGTCGACGCGATTGTCGCCATTACCGATGATGCGTAATTTCCCTGCGCGCGCACGTTCAACGATACGTGGAACTAAATGCGGGTCACCAATCCCCCATATCAGATGCGGCCGCAAAGCTATGGTGCGCAATCCCTCATCGTTATTAGCGGCGAGAATTTCAGCCTCGGCGATTGCTTTCGTATGCGCGTAATGAGATAGCCAATTTCTACCATAGGGCAGCGATTCGTCCGCCCCTTCAATGGAGTCGCCATTGAATACTACGCTCGGGGTGCTGGTGTAAATTAGCCTTGTGATCTCCTGCTCTTTACAGGCATTAATCACATTCCTCGTTCCAATGACGTTAGTTTGAAAAAAACTATTCCAACTCCCCCAAATACCAGCTTTAGCCGCGATATGAAATACTACATCGCAACCCTGACTAGCCTCTTTAACATTTTTATAATTTTCAATTTCACCCTGATAAACCTTAACCCCTTGAGCTTCAATCACGGGTTGCGGTGATCTACCCAGAATCGCAACCTCAGCTCCACGCGCGCACAATTTTTGGACCACATATCGTCCTAGAAATCCTCCTCCGCCTGTTACCAATGCTTTCATTCTTAAGAAAGTAATTTATATAGGAGAAGATAAATTATATTTCCGCGCCAAGGTAAGGCGATGAATTTTTGCGTTATGTCGTATATCAACGGGTAATCTTTTTTGGATAAAAAACCGATCAATACCCCGTGTCATCCGGTAATTATCACCCAGTGCTTTAAGTTCGGCTATCATTTTATGCCGACGGGAAACACTATTAGGGAAGTTGTCTTTTTCGGGTTCGACGACAATGGCAGGTGTTAATTCTTGAAATTCACCCAGGCCAATTAATGCAGTCCTGAAAACTTCAGGATGTTGATTATAAATGGACTCGCAACAGTCGGTATAAAGCTCCCCCTGGGCCGTAGGTACGCGTTCGGCCTTGCGCCCACAAAACCAGAGACGGCCTTCGCTATCAATATATCCTAAATCACCAGTCCGATGCCAAATCGCATTACTCTCATTGATCTTTGCTAATTCTGTTTGTTCTTTTAGGCCATCGTATTCCTTGGTTACGACCGAACCTTTGACAATGATTTCTCCTATTGATCCCCGGGTTAGTTCAAGACTATCATCCCATTCACCAATAGCGTCATCATGGATTTTGATTACACGCACTATAAGCCCCGGAAGGGGTCGACCTACACAAGTACCCTTACCCTGAAGCGTAAGGTGCGAAGTCTCCTTATTTATTTCGGCGCTACTGATGGAGGTTATGGGCAAGCATTCTGTCGCTCCATAGGGAGTATATATAGTGCCTTGGGGAAGGAATTTACTTAATTTTTCGATAAGCTGAAACGGGACTGGAGCACCGGCCATAAGAATCCGTTTCATCGTCGATAAATTAATATTACTCCCATTGCAATACCGAGCAACTCTTGACCAAATCGCAGGTGAACCAAAACTATTCGTAACCTCGCATTGATTAATCGCTTCTACCACCTTTCGAGGCTCTACTGTTGCCGGTCGACTGGGATTCATTTCTGGAACAATCGTCGTCATTCCCAATGCAGGATTAAAAAGTGCGAAAATGGGTAGCATGGGAAAATCGATCTCGCCGCGTTCAATACCATAGTGCTCACGAATTAGATTTACTTGAGATTCAAATACACCGTGTTCGTAAGAAACTCCCTTCGGTGGTCCCGTAGACCCTGAAGTAAACAGAATAGCCGCAAGTTCATCACTACCCGTTGGTGCAATGTCGAAATTGTCGATCTCATCTCCCCTTGAATGCAACATGTCAACAGCCCGCAAAAACTTATAACTCTCGACATTTATTCTCACTCGGAGTTTACGGAAATAAGGAAATAAAATACGGCTAATCCACTGCGCTTTGGGGATCCCAATCAGCCCTTCCGGTTGCGAATTAATCACACAGTTTAAGAAATTTTTGAGCCCCATACCTGGATCAATAAAAATAGGTACCGCACCAATTTTAAAAAGAGCAAAGCTTATGAATAAAAAATTTAATCCTGGTTTCAGTAATAGTAGCACGCGAGTGCCACGCCCTATTTTACATTCGCTAATATAACGTGAAACTGCATCACAGTATTTATTCAATTCAAAAAAAGTAAGTTCATTATATACAATAGTTCCATTAGGTTCGCGACGTTGCGGATCCTTAATCGCACAAAGATGGGGATCCTGCTTAGCCATTACAGAGAGATAGCGCGCTACATTGGAAAATTCTTCCCTCATGATAACTTTATTCAAAAATAATTAATTTCGTTTGCTCAAATAATAACGCGGATCTGGATAAAGATAACTCAAAACATATCTAAGGAATTGCTTGATTGAAAATTCCAATATTGATTCACGCTGGATAAAATCGCGTTCAGATGAAAATTTACTTAACAGAGGCTAGGACCCTGAAGTCCCACCCAGCGCTTCGAATATATTTTCAGCTTTTCTCAAAGCTGTTTTAATAGATTCATCAACAACGCAGAAATGTCCCATTTTACGCCCTGCCCGCGGTGTTCCTTTATCATAGAGATGCAGTTTTACGGTTGGATCACTCAGAAGAATATTCCATTCGGGTTTGTCTGGATTCCATAAATCACCAAGTAAGTTAACCATTACGACAGGAGAAAGTAATGTTGTAGCTCCCAGTGGAAGCCCGCAAACCGCTCTTACATGCTGTTCGAATTGATTGGTCAAGCAGGCGTCAAAACTATAATGTCCGGAATTGTGAGGACGAGGAGCAAGTTCATTTACCAGCCATTCGTTGTCCTGGGTTAAAAACAATTCAACCGCCAACAGGCCTACTAAATCGAGCGCTTTAGCTATCTTCATTGCAAGGGCCTCTGCTTCACGTTGCTTATCTGCATCGATTCGAGCAGGCACTATCGATGAATGCAGGATATGGTCTCGATGAATGTTTTCAGACATGGGGAAGGTATTTCCCTCTCCCTTTTCATTCATCGCACAGATAACGGAATATTCACCGCGAAAAGCAATCCACTTTTCGACGATCCCGACATCACTGCCAAATTCAAGCCATATCGCTTCGAAGTCTTCATCAGTAGAAGCTATCTTTCTCTGTCCTTTGCCATCGTACCCAAACGAAGCCGTTTTAAGAATACATGGCAACCCCATCCGTTTTACCGCGGCGGCAAGTTCCTGTGAGGACTTAACTACTTCAAATGGAACACAAGGGAATCCTGAGTTACTTAAAAAATCTTTTTCTCGTTCACGATGCTGACAAATGTACAAAACTTGGCCCGAGGGATGTAAGGGCACTTGATCGGCTATAACTTCTACTGCCGATACAGGAATATTTTCAAACTCAAGGGTAACGACGTCTACCTGTGATGCAAATTTCCGCAAACTATTCAAATCATTGTAGGGAGCATTCACTTCGAGATCAGCGACCATGCCGGCAGCACATCCTGCGTTGGGTTCATAAATATTAAATCGATATCCCATTCGCCGACCCGCGAGAACGGTCATGCGACCGAGCTGTCCTCCCCCGAGGATCCCGATCGTGCTACCGGGTGGAATCATGAGCCCGGTAATTTTGTCCTGAGCACCTTAGCGGTCTGCGCCTCACGCATTTTTTTCAGCCGATCACTAAGGCTCTTATTCTCAAGGGAGAGAATGGAGGCTGCACTAAGTGCTGCATTGATGGCGCCTGCTTTTCCTATCGCGAAAGTCGGGACAGGGATACCGGCCGGCATCTGTACTATAGATAAAAGAGAATCCAACCCACTGAGCGCTCGTGACTGAACGGGCACCCCGAGAACTGGTAGCCCGGTCAATGAAGCTGTCATTCCTGGTAAGTGCGCAGCTCCACCTGCCCCCGCAATGATTACCTTGAGTCCCCGACCCGCCGCTTCGCGGGCATATTTGTATAATAATTCCGGTGTGCGATGGGCACTCACAATTTTCTTTTCATAAGACACTTTCAGTGCATCGAGGCTAGCGGCTGCATGCCGCATGGTATCCCAATCGGATGCGCTGCCCATAATAATACCAACCAGCGGTTTTGACCTGCTTTTAACTTTTTTTACCATGACTCTATGTCTATTCGAAATAACCTTAAGCGCTCTTTTTCATCAATTCAATCACTAAGCGATAACAACTGCGCGTAGCGCATGAGAATTACCCGATTAATAATCGTTGGTAAATTCCACAACAATTTGAAATAACGAGGAAATAGGCCATTGAACGACTCTTTTTTTAAAGTAAGACAAAAAAAATCTTTCATTGTTGAGTGAATCTTTTACAATATTCAGTATAGTTTGATTTGAATTACCTTCACTTAAGGTAAGAATCGATCCCTACCCTATCCTTATTATCATTGCCTCACCGTTCGGTTTATAAGGATTATCTTTTTTATCTCACTGCATTTTTTTATTTAATAGGCTATGAAAATAGTAATTGTCGGAGCCGGAGAGGTTGGCAGCTACTTATGTGGAATGTTGAGTGGACATGCACATGAAGTTACGCTCATTGAATCTGAAGGGGAAATCGTAAGTCTTGCCGATGAACAATATGACGTTCGCGTTTTGGAAGGGAACGGCAGTTCGGCAGAAACGCTTAAAAAAGCTGAAGTAGAAAATTGTGATTTCTTTCTCGCGATGACAAGTGACGATAAGACGAATTTAATCTCAAGCTCATTAGCCAAAGCATTAGGGGCAGGTACGACCATCGCCCGTATTCACGATCAGACTTATACCGATAATTCATATCTTAATTACCAACTTCATTTTGGTATAGACATGCTCCTCAACCCCGAAGCACTTTGCGCCGTCGAGCTGGCTAAAACGATTCGCAATCCGGGAAGGGTCGCAGTAGAAAATTTTGCCCGCGGGCAGATTGAAGTCCAACAAGTGCAATTAGCTAAAAAATCCAAGCTAAGTGGTAAGACTCTGGCGGAATTAAAATTAAATCCTAAGATGCGGATCGGTGCGATCCAGCGGGCCGACAAAATAGAACTGCCAACGGGTGATTCAATATTAGAAGCGGGTGACTGGGTAACCCTATTCGGCCCACCCGATGTAATGATGGAATCACGCGTTAATTTCAATCCGGATAGTACCGCCAATATAGTCCGCGTTGTTCTTTTTGGCGGAAGTGAGATTTCAATTGCCCTCGTTAGATTGCTTGCTAACCCAAGATTTAAAATACGCATCATCGATAGTGATCGTGAGAAATGTGACTTTCTCGCAGAAAAATTTCCGCATGTCACAGTCATCAACGGTGATGCTACGCGGTTGCGCTTGTTAGAAGAAGAACAGATTGGCAGTACCGATTACTTTATAGCCTGTACTAAAAATGACGAAAATAATATAATGACCGGGTTACAGTCATCGAAACTGGGTGCTGCCCATGTTCAAATTGTTATCAATAAAACTGATTATGAAGAAGTCCTCGACCGCATGAAAAGTACTTTAGGTATTGAATTATCTGTTTCCCCGCGCATTGCCACGGTTAACGAAGTTATGCGCTACCTCTCACCGGCAACTTATACTGAGCTTGCCGACTTACCGAACAAGGCTGGAAAAATATTGGAAATCAGGATTAGTGGTAAAAGTTCGCAAACTGGACGATTGATAAAAGATATCCCATTACCGTCAGGCACGGTTTTCGTCGCCCTTTTGCATAAATTTCAAGCGGTGGTTCCCGGTGCTGAAGATATCATTCTTGAAGGTGATCGAGTCGTTGTTATAACTAAAGAAGATGACGTAAAAGAATTACTTAATTTGTTTACTTAATAAGGTTCCTGATCGTCTGATATTGATGGACACCTAATTTGACACCCCTCATTCCTTTAATAATTGAATTCTGTCTTTTTGCAGCTGAAAGCTAATTTAAGATGAATTATACAGTTATCTTCAAGCTGCTAAGTGTAATCATGGCAGCTATCGGATTTGCCTTATCGGTAAGTCTTGGCGCGGGTTATGCAGCGGGGGACCGCTTAGTAGAAGCGCAGGCATTACATGGTTTTGGAATCAGTATATGCATTGCTTTCGGTCTGGCTGTCGCCTTGTATATTCTCGGGCCACGCGGTGATTTCAAAATGTTACGCAAGGAGGCGCTCTGTGTGATTGGTCTGGGGTGGATTCTCTCCTGTATGACCGGCGCATTGCCCTATTTTTTAGTCATCCCCGGTTGCAGTTTAGCCGACGCTGTTTTTGAATCCGTTTCAGGTCTCACCACAACCGGTGCTACGGTCTTTACCGAACTTGAACAGTTTCCACGCAGCCTCATGTTTTGGCGGCAGATCAGTCAGTGGATTGGTGGACTTGGTGTCGTTGTATTTTTTGTCGCCATCCTTTCCTTTCTCGGAGCGGGAGCAAAAATACTCTATTCTCGAGAATCTTCCGCTGAGTCGACAGAGCTTGAATCCTCAAGAGTCCAAAGTGGAGTCCTCCGTATTCTTTATTTATACCTGGCGATATCCGTGGTGTGTGCCTTGGTTTACCATCTTTGCGGAATGTCCTGGTATGATGCCATCTGCCATATGTTTACGACTATAGCCACGGGGGGATTCAGCACTTATAGTAATAGTATTGCAGCCTTTCATAGCCCGCTCATTGAATGGATGTTTATTCTTTTTATGATCGTCGGCGGGACCAGTTTTCTCGTCATCCTGCGTAGCCTCCGCGGCCAGTGGAAGGACGTCCTTACTAATACAGAAATTCGTGTTTTTTATGCTATACTGGTTATTGCAACTTTAGTAATCACACTGCTTTTGCTCATCAATGGAATAATTGATACACCTCTCGAAGCTTTGCGAGCAAGCGCGTTTCATGTCGTTTCTGTCGCGACTACTTCGGGTTTCACTACCACTGATTTCGATGCCTGGATACCGGCGACACACGCTTTTCTTCTGGCGCTAATGGTTATTGGCGGCAGTTCTGGTTCTACAGCCGGCGGGCTGAAAGTAATACGGGTGGTGATAGGAATTAAAATTTGCCTCGTCAATATTGAAAAAGCATTCCGGAGCCATGTCGTTCGACCGATAAAAGTTAATGGGCAAAATATATCAGCCACGGCACAAGAAAATATTGTCATCTATATCGTGCTTACAACGATAATCATTTTTATAAGTAAATGCGTTGTCGCATTACTCGAACAAAATTTAAGTTTAGAAGGGACTTATTCTACGGTAATATCCTGCTTTTACAACGTTGGTCCTGGGTTTTCCGAGATAGGGCCCACTCACACTTATGCTTTTTTTCATGACAGCACGAAATATTATCTCTCCCTCCTGATGATTATGGGTCGCGTGGAACTCTACGCCATTCTCGTGCTCTTTGTTCCCTCTTTTTGGAGACGTTTTTCCTGATACATTGAGGTTTCTGAGTAGAAGCCTGTTCAGATTAATGATGGAATTTATGCAAAAGCCACCTTCCAATTCTTCAATGAGAATAGAAGCCTGAGGAAAGAGGTCTAAGGTCTGGAAATATTCACTTCCTTAAATTAATCTCCCTCTTCACCGTTATCGCCAATGGCTTCAACCGGACACCCCTCAAGCGCTTCCATGCATTCGGCGATTTGATCCTCTGCCTCCGGTTGATTAAAGACATAAGAGTACCCACCATCGTCATTACGTGTAAAAAAGTCAGGCGCTGTTTCTCGACAGAGATCACAATCAATGCATTGCTCATCGACAAAAAATTTACCCCTTACATTTTCGGGCCATTTATCTGATTTATCAGCCATTTGAGCGCTTAAAGTTCTTGAAAGGTTAAAATAGTCAATTATTATCAGTATTTTACAGATGAAAATGAAACCATTGACGCCTTATCTTTTCCTATAATTAGACGCAACAATTAATTGAAATGAACCTGATTTTTAGGACCGAGTTTTCTAGTAGGGAAAATATGTAATGAATAGCATTTTAAGCTTTATAAAAAAACTCAGCCAAAAGTTGATCCTTTGGCGGTGATTGATTAATCTATCAAGAGATAGACTACCTGTTGATTTATCAATAAGTCTCGATTTTAACTCTATATTTTATCTAGGTACTTATCGCTTTAAAAACTCATGCTCTATGATCGTCCCTATATGCGCAATGAAGGCGCATCTCCCCGCTTTCCTGTATTGAAATGGATTCTCATCATCAACTTTGGTCTATTTGTAATACAAAGCGTGTTCCGTTGGTGGTTTAACAGCGATTTTCCGGAACGTTACTTTGGTCTGAACAGTTCCAATTTATTACACGGATTTGTTTGGACACCCCTTACTTACAGCTTGTTGCACGACACGGCGGGATCCTTCCCATGGCATCTTATTTTTAACATGCTAGCTATTTTTATTTTCGGGAGGATAGTGGAACAGGATATCGGTCCTCATAAACTCCTGGACCTCTACATACTTTCGGCTTTTACCGGCGGATTGTTGTGGGTGGTTTTCAATTTCCAAAGTCAGTATCCCCTCATCGGTGCCTCCGCGGCGGCAATGGGTTTATTGACCGTATATTGTATCATGCACGCAGACGAACGGGTTACTTTCCTTCTCTTCTTTATTATTCCCGTGATGATTAAACCGAGATACTTAGGGTGGGGAATCTTTGGTATCGAATTATTCGGATTTCTATTTAGTGAAATGGTTCCGGGAAGCATGAACCGAATTGCACATTCGGCCCACATTGGGGGTATGCTGGGAGGACTTCTCTATTTTCGTTTTCTCATCAATCGTGAATCGATAATAAAACAAGGTAAGTCTTCGGTCGAATTACCCTCTTGGTTAAAAAAGAAACCTTCATCCCGCAGCAGCAAAAGAGATTTTAAAATAAATATTGGCAACCATAGAGACCTTCAAAAAGAAGTTGATCGAATACTGGATAAAATAAACAGTCAGGGCTTTGGCGCTCTAAGCGAAGAAGAAAAACAAACTTTAGATCGAGCCAAAGACATTCTCAGCCGTTAAAATACTTACCTTGTTTATTTGTGCATACATCCGCTAAAGTGAATCGCACGTAAAGTGGCATTCACTATCGGATTGAACAAATATCACTATTCCTTGTCCAAAATACAGTCCACGCCTGTTTCAAGTTTTTATCGGCAGAGCGGATTAGCACCCCTGGAGATTTTTTATTAGAGACAACAAGCGAGGTTTTCTTAAATTTCTTTCTAATAAATATAAATAAAATTAGACATCATCGAGACGATATCTATAGACTATTATCTTTATGATACCGAAATTCATTTTATGCTAATTCGCTTCTATAAGATTCACCTCACATGAATAGATTGATTTTATCCACCAGTATCTTTCTTTTTACCGTACTTTCATTTACCACTGGGGTAGCTGAAGATACTTTTAGTCTCAGTATTGCCAGTAGCGAGCAGATGAAGAAAGAGACGGTGCTAGCCATCGATTCTATTCAAAGTTACCATTTTACGAAAAAGCCATTAGCTAAAATTGATACGGAAAAACTTCTGCATAACTACATGGAGGAATTAGACTACCACCGTTTATTTTTGCTTAAAAAAGATGTAGAATCCCTTACATTAAGATTTCAGGATTCACTGATTAACGTTTGGCTCGCGAGTGGAGATCTCTACCCCGCTTTTCAGGTTTTTGAAAATTACCGGGACCGCGCACTTAATCGCCTCGATTGGATATTTGAACGCGTCAATGGTGATTTTAACTTTGAGGAAGATGAAACATTTATTCCAGATCGTTCAGAAGCGGAATGGCCAGCTACTACCGCCGAAGCCGATGATCTCTGGAATAAAAGATTAAAGTATGATCTCTTGCAGGAACTGCTGAGAGATGAATCATTGGAGCGAGCTAAAGAAAAAGTAAAACGACGCTATCGTCGTACAAAGAAAGATATAAATGAGATCGAGGCTAATAACATACAGGAGTTGTTTCTAAGTGCCTTAGCTCAATTGTACGATCCACATTCAATATACTATTCATCCGATTCACTTGAAGAATTTGCGATTACCATGCGTAACTCTTTAGTAGGTATTGGTGCTCTCTTGCGTGACGAAGATGGCTACTGTGTTATTCAGAATCTAATCCCCGGCGGTCCCGCTGAAATGAGTGGCCAACTTCACCCGGGAGATATCATCGTGGAAGTCGCACAGAAAGATGGAGAACCTATCGATGTCATCGATATGAAATTACGCAGTATCGTAAAAATGATACGCGGGGTTAAAGGGACTGAAGTGCGATTAGGTATTAAACCTGCAGTTGCTGCAGATTCTTCGGAACGTAAAATTGTTATCCTGATTCGCGATGAGATTCAGCTAACAGCCAATCTCGCCCGCGCGGATGTATACGAAGTTCCTACCGGTGAGGGGAAATTTATCACGATTGGTGTAATCGACTTGCCGAGTTTTTACGGTTCCGGCATTGGCGGAGAACCGGCAGAATCCAGCACGACTGAAGATGTCGAGCAACTTATTGTAAAACTGAATGACATTGGCCTCTCCGGGCTCGTTCTTGATTTACGCCGCAATGGCGGCGGTCTGCTCAGTGAAGCCATATCTCTTACCGGTTTATTCATTTCCAAAGGCCCTGTAGTGCAAGTAAAAGACACCTCAGGGCGCATCCGCAAAGACTGGGACCGCGACCCCAAAATAGTATATAGTGGCCCCCTGGCGGTACTCGTCTCGCGGCGAAGCGCATCGGCCAGTGAAATCGTCGCGGGCGCGCTTCAAAATCATCGTCGGGCAATCATTATTGGTGATGCTTCCACCCATGGGAAAGGGACGGTTCAAGCTATCTTCGAACTCGAGCGTGGATTGCGTATCGGCGTATTTTCCAAACCCCCGAAATTAGGCGCGACGAGAATTACTATTCAAAAATTTTATCTGCCCAATGGAGAGTCGACTCAGAAAGAAGGTGTGAAATCAGACATTATCATACCCTCGGTAAACGAATTTCTACCGATCGGGGAATCCGACCTTCCCAATGCACTCACCTGGGACACGATCGAACCAGTCGATTGGCTGTCCAATAATGAACACCTGAATGATCATTTTGTCACGAACGACACCTTACTGACGACGTTACGCAAACTGAGTGAAGAACGATTGAAGACACTCGATGAGTTTACTTACCTCAAAGAAAACATCGACTGGTTTCAGAAGAAACAAGATGAAAAGGAAATCTCTTTGAATTTCGATCAAAGACGTAAGCAAAAAGACATTGATACGAAATTTAAGGAATCAATGGATAAACGGTTGGATGAGTTGAGTGCGCTGGACTTCCCTTCGACTGATGTCCTGCTTGATCTTTCCATCGAGAAAGAGAATCAACATCAGGAAAAGCTGCAGAAATCAATTCTGCCGAATGGCAAACCAAAGAAAAATCAATATTATCAGAAGGTTTATTACTACGCTTCAGATGAAAGTGATGAGATCAAGGAAGTCTTTGTCGAAAGAATAGATTTTGAGAAAATGATTAAACACACGGATGATATCAGCGCATTTCTTTCAGAAAAGATAAATACTCAATTGGAATCACAAGCGATTGAAGATATCATGAATCAATTTAAAAATGCCGATCGGAGTGAGGACTTTCTAGTAGAAATAGCCTTTAAAAAATATTTCGGTGGTAAACTCGAAGCAGATGAAATTAGCACTCTTCTCCCTTTATTCTTCGATAAGCTAATTGAAATTGACCCGCACATACTAGAGGATAAACCTGTCCTCGATATACCTTTACGTGAAAGTTTTCGCGTCGTGGCGGATTGGTTTATTTATAACAAAGATAAAGAACACTCTATACCCATTACCGCAGAAAACGCGAGCAAGAGATAGATTTCGAATCTCAGAATATTCATTTCCAGGCAAAAAAATAGCGATTACGGAGATTAAAATCTACCTGTGAATCCCAGCGCCCAAAACCCGTTTTGACAGCTATCTCTTTTAATGCTGGATGGTGGTCAATGCCTGTCTCCATCGCGACCAGCCCCCCCTCGTTTAAATAGGTCAAGGAACGAGAGAGAATGTGCTTAAGCGCATTCAACCCATTTTCCTCGGCAACTAGCGCTTCTCGCGGTTCAAATTTTATAATTTCCGGTTGGGATTCATCCCATTCAAGTTCAGAGAGGTAAGGGGGATTGGCCACAATCAAATCGAATTTTCCTTCTATTTCATTAAACCAATCGGATTTTTGGATCTCAACACGACTGTTTAACTCGGACCGTTTTATATTATCTCTGGCCAGCGATAAGGCTTCGTCACTGGTATCAACTGCCAGCACTCGTGATTCAGGGTAATGCATAGCCAAGGCTAAAGCTATAGCACCGCTTCCAGTGCCAAGATCCACAATCTTATCAGGGGCACAATTCTTAATCTTAATGATAAGATCAATGAGCTCCTCTGTCTCTGGCCTCGGAATAAGCGCGCGATGGTCGACCTTCAAATTGAGATTAAAAAAATCCACTTCACCAAATATATACTGCCACGGTTCATGTTTCCCTCTCCGTCTTACGAGATCGCGGATCTGGTCCAAGTTCTCTGTATCCAGGGGCCGATCGAATTGCAGATAGAGATCCAAGCGATTTAGATTCAGTGCTTTCGCGATAATTATTTCCGCATTCAAACGGGCATTCTCTATTCTTTTAGCTGAAAAGAATACCGTCGTCTTTTGAATTGCATCGATAAGGGTAATCATACCCGCAAGGGAACTAACGCGGACTGGCGATGGGTGATAAAAATAAATGAAGCGATAATCGGCCGTGACCTAATATACAATATTTAATTGTTATCGGGTGACAGCAATTCATCTATTTTCAGTTTTTGATCGGTTTCTTGGAGAGCATGAATCACTTCATCCAGATTGCCCTCCATAATATCGGAAAGGTTATATAAAGTAAGACCAATGCGGTGATCGGTAAGACGGCTTTGAGGAAAATTATAAGTCCTAATTCGCTCACTACGGTCTCCACTTCCGATTTGACTCCGCCGATCCTGAGCATAGCGCGCCTTTTCCTCTTCTTCTTTTTTGTGCAATAACCGAGCCCTTAATACTTTCAGCCCTTTTTGTTTATTCTTCAATTGCGAACGTTCATCTGCACAACTAACGATTAATCCAGTTGGTTTGTGAAGAATCTGAACTGCAGAATCCGTCGTATTAACACCTTGGCCCCCGGGACCACTCGCCCGACAAACAGAAAATTCAAGTTCCGCCGGGTCAAGATGAACATCGACATCTTCAGCTTCCGGAAGCACCGCCACGGTGGATGTAGAGGTATGGATACGCCCATTGGTCTCGGTTACCGGTATGCGTTGAACGCGGTGGACACCACTTTCAAATTTGAGGTATTTATATACTTCATCGCCCCGTAAGTTGAATACTACCTCTTTAAATCCGCCCGCTTCCGAGGTACTAGTCCCTAACTGTTCCACTTTCCAGCCATGTTTTTCGGCATAGCGGATATACATTCGATAAAGATCGGCTGCAAAGAGTGAGGCTTCGTTTCCACCGGCGCCAGCACGGATTTCGACTATAGTGTTTCGAGAGTCGCTTTTTTCAGGTGGAAGCATAGAAACGAGAATGTCGTTATGCAAAGCTTCCGCTTGTTGTCTTAACTCAGTAATTTCATCCTCTGCCATTTGTTTAATCTCAAGATCACTTTCGGGATCATCGACAATTGCTTGATTCTCCTTAATCTGCTGATTCTTTTTTTCTAACTCGCTGCGAAGCGTAAGTAATTTATTCAGATGCTGATGTTCGCGTGTCACATCCACTGCCCGCCGTGCGTCCTGATAAAAGTTAGGCGTCGCCATCTGCGCATCGATTTCTTCGAAACGCTTGCGAAATGGTTTAATATCAGGTAAGGATGTCATGAAATTGATGAAAGCAGTAATAGATACTTTAACAAAAAGTAGCTTTATTTACACACCTTCGCTTAGATTAAACAGGTGTTCCCATCGCGATGGCCGATAACAACCTTCATAGCCGAAACATTGTCGCCTGCATCTGGGATTTCGACAAGACTTTAATTCCCGGTTATATGCAAACGCCACTATTTGAGCGTTACAACGTCGATGAAAAAACCTTCTGGGAAGAGGTCGGGCGGCTACCTCAAATTTACAAAGATAAAGGAATTAATGTAAGCAAGGATACCGTTTATCTGAATCACTTATTAAGTTATGTTCGAATGGGGACGATGAAAGGTCTGAATAACGCCATTTTAAGAGAATTAGGCAGCGAGCTTCATTTTTACCCAGGATTACCTGAGATTTTCCATGAATTGAAAGAACTTATTCGTAGTAATAATGAATCTGGGCCTCACGATATCACTCTTGAACACTACATTATCAGCACCGGGTTAGCTGAAATTATTCGTGGAAGTTCTATCGCAACTCATGTCGACGGAATCTATGGCTGTGAGTTCGTGGAAAGCCCTCTCCCTCCCGGTTTTTTAAACCAAGAGGAGTTGCCGTTCGAAACCAGCAAAGAAATAAGTCAGATTGGAACTATGGTGGATAATACTATCAAGACACGATTCATTTTTGAAATAAATAAAGGTTCAAATAAAGATTCAGAAATCGATGTAAACGCTGTCATTCGCAATGAGGATCGGCGAATCCCGATTAATAACATGATTTATATTGCAGACGGCCCCAGTGACGTACCGGTATTTTCTGTTGTAAAAAAGAATGGTGGAAAAACCTATGCTGTTTATAATACCGATCAACCAGAAGAGTTTGCCCAGAACGACCATCTTCTTCAAGTGAATCGCATTCATGCCTACGGCCCTGCCGATTACAGCATTTCAAGCAGTACTTCAAAATGGATCAAAATGCATGTGATCCAGATATGTAAGCGGATTGAAAAAGAGCGGACCCAGATCATCGCTGAACGTGTGAGCGATCCACCACGTCACCTGCATGAAGAAAAGCTCAATCTAAGTGAATCAGATATTCCTCAGCAAAAAGCTCTTTTTGATGAGGACGGGAATTCTTAAACTGAAAATAACAATAACTACTTTTCTCTATTATTAGCTATAAGACGTTGCCTTGACTTATAGGTTCAACCTAGATGCGTTTATAACCGATGATTAAGATAGGTGTGATTAATGTTTCTGATCGCGCAAGCGCCGGCGAATATGAAGATTTACCGGGTAGAGAAGTGCTTAGCTTATTAAATGGCTATATAGAAACAGAATGGGAAAAAGAATACGCAATTATCCCAGACGAGCAGGACTTGATTGAAAAGAAGATGATAGAGTTTGCTGATGATCAAGGCTGTTGTCTGATTATCACCACCGGCGGGACAGGCCCCGCACTTCGCGATGTCACACCTGAAGCTACCGAAGCGGTTTCCGAAAAAATGATGCCGGGTTTCGGAGAATTAATGCGAACCACGTCTCTTCAATATGTCCCCACAGCTATTCTCTCACGACAAACTGCTGGAATTCGCGGGAAGTGCTTAATTGTAAATCTACCAGGTAAACCCAAGGCCATAGGTGAATGTCTTGAGGTGATATTTCCCGCCATTCCTTATTGTATTGACTTGATTGGCGGCCCCTACATGGAATGCAATGAAAGCATGATTAAAGTATTTCGGCCTAAAAGCTGAATGATAATTCGACTGCGATACACCTATTTACTTTTATAAATTAAATATTTACTAAATTTCCCCCCTCACGATGATCATCGTATAATACTGTATATCACTGGCCTTACAAATAACGTTTTTTTTATGAATCTAAACACATTCGATCGATAAACATACTTATTGCTGAAGACGACTTAATATCGCGCAAGTTACTCCAGACAAACCTTGAGCAAATGGGGTACCAGGTAACAGCTTCTACCGATGGGCAGGAGGCTTGGGATATTTACTGACCGCGTTCCCTACCGTATTGTCGTGAGTGACTGGCTTATGCCTTCGGTCAATGGATTAGAATTATGTAAAAAAATAAGACAGCGCCCTGATACTGAATATACTTACTTTATTTTACTCACTGCAAATGTGGGTGAGGAAAAAAATTACTTTGAAGCGATGGAGAGTGGCGTGGATGATTTTTTAAGCAAACCCCTTGATCGTCAGCAATTGGCTATTCGCCTGCGTGTAGCAAAACGTATCCTCAAAGACACCTCACGTATAAAGTCATTGGAAAATATAGTCACCATGTGTGCCTACACGAAAAAGATAAAGATGGAAGAGGAGAGTTGGCAAAATATAGAAGAATTTATCGAGAAGTACCTGGGTATTAAATTATCCCATGGCATTCATCCCGATTACTACGAGCAGGTCATCGTACCCGAGATTGAAAAGCTGAAAAGAGATTCAGCCGCAGATTAATACCCCCTCTTAACAAGCAATGCCTAACCCCGGTGTTTGAGGTTAGGCACAACTCTGTTAAATTTAACTGGTGGTGAAACTATAAATTCCCCACTTAAGCAGATATTTATCCACCCGCTTGTTGATCACCCTTTTTACCGAATAAGAAAAACTTTTTATTCTTTTTATCTTCTGATGGGATCTGGGTGCCCGTACTATCTATTACCTCTTCCTTAGCGCGCTTTTTTGCGGATTTCTCTTGCGGAGTTAATTTATCAAGATGCTTCTGCATATTGATTTCTCTTTTTGCGCGATTTACATTCTCCGTGGCTTCACGGATCTGCGCATGCAATTGAACTTCTGAATCGGGTATTTCGTAGCCGGGGACATCACTCGGTGTGATATTCAAATCACTGAGTGCACGAGAACTAAAGACGTCCTCATAAGTACTGCCATCAGGATTAAGTGTTTTCGCGGTGATGAATATGATCAGATTACGCTTAAATTCGTCATCTGACTTACTGCGGAAAAATCTCCCCACAATAGGCACATCACCGAAAACCGGTACTTTGGTTCCACCATTTTGAGTAGTCTTCTCAATTAACCCGCCAATGGCCAAGGTAAATCCATCTTTAATTGTGATTGTACTCTCGGTCCGGCGAGAGGCAATAATCGGGATTTGTGCACCTGACGCTCCGCCAAAATTTACTTCTCCCTGGCGGCTACTTACTTCAGGTTGGATATCGAGATTAATAAATCCCGCACTATTAACTTGAGGGGTGACTTTCAAGTTGATCCCGATGTCTTGATACTCAAAACCACTCACTTCAAAGGTACCGCGCTCATCATTATAATTGTACTCAGGAACTGGAAACCGCTCCCCTATAGCTATAAGTGCTGGTGTGTTATTAACCGTTACGACAGTGGGATTGGACACCAGCTCCGTGTCGCTCAGTGTATTTAAGAAACTCAACACCACGTTAAAGGCCGGGGCGCTAAATACCGCCGAATCTAACCTCCCTTGCGCCGCACTATTTACCAAATTAAGCGTTTGATCGATAATGTTATTGGAGGTAACATTCGAGGTTAAATCATCGGTGACGGTAGCCAGACCATCGGTGACCGATCGTGTGAGGTTACTCGTATCATTCGCATTGGAATTAAGCGTATCCGCCCTAGAATCTCCTCTCGTTTGATTATTGGATTCATTCCATGACCGATTAAATGGCCCCGCGGAGACTTGATAGGAGTTGAGTGATTGCCAATTAATTCCCTGATTTTCGACAGCGCGCTTAGTTACCTCAATGAATTTAGATTCTATCATCACCTGTGCATTTGGACGATCGAGACGGTCAATGATGGTCTGAATATTGTTGAACCGCGAGGGGCGTTCGGTAATGACCAAAGAATTACTGCGTGCGTCCACCTGAATCCTACCACCGGCAGCAGAGTCAACAAGGGGGGAAATGGATGCTTGCATTTCTCCCGCTGTCGCAAAATTAATTACAAAGACGCGTGTTTCCACAGGCTCCTGTAAAAGCTCTTCCTGGCTTTTAATTTTGATAATATTTCTGTCCCGGACCCAAGTATAGCCCAGGGGTTCAAGGACGACATCAAACACTTGCTGCCAGGATACGTTACGCAGTTTTAAAGTAGTACTACCAACCAGCGTATCGGGTATAACTACATTCAATTCGAATAGATCCGCCACATTGCTGATAATGGTACGAACTTCTTCATCTGGAAATTCGACTGTGATCGTATCCTCCTCAAGAGAGAGCGCCGCCTCAGACACGTCCTGTCCTGGGAATTCCAAGGTGACGTCTACATCCTCTGCCATCTCTATATCAGAGGGTAATTCGTCCAGAGCATCCTCATCGTCCATGGGCTCCTCGAGCATGATTTCCATATCATCATCAAAGAACGTCTCTGGATCAGCAGACATTTCAAATGGCATTTCGTCGATCTCTTCTGCTATGGGTTCGTCCATAGGCATCTCGTCAATCTCTTCTGCCAGCGGTTCTTCCAAGGGCATTTCGTCGAATTCATCATCGAAAAATGTCTCCATCTCGCTTTCCATATCGGCCGGTTCATCCGGCATTTCAAATGGCATTTCGTCGATCTCTTCTGCTACTGGCTCTTCACTCGCTGCCTCTTCGATGACCTCATCATCGAAAAATGTCTCCATATCGGCTGGTTCATCCAGCATTTCCATTTCCATATCCGGAAATTCGGCATCGAGATCGACGGACGAGGCATCGCCATCAGCAGTCTCAATATCTGATATTTCAGCCTCATCATCAGCGGGTTCATCTTCGATCATCTCCCAGCCGTTCTCGGCTAGAATTTCGGAGACGTCTTCGGTCTCTGTATCTTCCTGACTCCATGCTGGGAAGCCAAAGCAGAAGAAAAGCAAAGTTATAAGGAATATTCGGGAATTCATAATAATTACCTGGTTCTAGCTATCTCGTAGCTGTTGGAGAGGTAAGGTACACGACATTTAGTTTCTGGCTTTATTTCGGGTTACCTTCCCCTTAGAGCTAGCTTTACTAAAGCCGCTCGTTAGTTTGGTTTGATTCAGGCTAAGGCTAAAATTGCGACCGGTTATTTCAGTGATTTGCACTTTATATGTAACCCCACCTATTTTCGCGGGAATAATATCACCTTCACGTAGCTTTTTTCGGTCTTCTAAAATTAATATCCGGTTCTCTCCCAAGATAAGACTACCCTTGGGTTTTAATAACCTAACAACCTGCATTAGGATTAATTTTTCATTTATCTGCTTCGGTTGTGTTGCTGTAACCGGCTCTGGATCAGGTTCTATAGTAGGCTCAACGTACGGTTCGAAAGGATTCCAGACCTCTTCGAAACGTTTCAGAAGTTCAGGGTTTCCAGGATTTAGAAATTTTTCTGCCGATGACAGAATACCCTCACGCCTATCTTTCAAAGATACCCGTTTATCCTGTGCTTCCAGATTTAAATGAAAACCGAGACTAATGAATACGATTAACATGGTAATTAAGTTTGAAGATACATTGTATTTTTTCATTTTACCCCCAAAACTGCCATTTTTATACTAATTTGCACTAGATTGGGTTCTAATTCTCCTACCGCATTAAAATTGAAACTATCAATACGCGTGAAGTATTTCCCATTTTGAAGCTCATAGACAAAATTTAAGATTTGTTTATAAGTCCCTGAGGCTGAAATATCAAAATTAACGGCCGTATAATGATCACCCTCATCATTATCTGTTGGATCTTTCTGTTGTAAATTGTCTAACCGAACACCACATTTTGGTTCTAATTGGAAAATATACTGATAATTAATCGCTTTATCTTCTGGATCCATTAAGCGCGTTTCAATTTCTTCACTCGCTGAGTTAATAGTATCTAGATGCGACTGCATATCAACTGCTCTGAGGTCGTTGCCCTGTATAACATCCCAAGTCATTTCCATCTGTTCCAGCTCAGCTTTCTGAGCCGGGAGGCTGCCGCTACGCAGATAAATGACAAGTATTAAAACCAGCGTAATCCCCACGCTGGCAACGGCCAGTGGGTATTGTTTAATTTTTGCTAGAAGTAACTCCTTGTTCATGCTTCAGGTTTAAGTTGAATGACAGTGGAGAAATTAAAAAGACCGAGTGCATCATCTCGTACCATCGAGTCCAGTTCCGTGTTATATAGGATATCCTCAAACATTTCCAGGTTCCCCAACTTATTAATAAAGTCATATACAGTTTGCGTCGCTGTCTTCGCGCTCCCATGAGCTGCACCCCGAATATTAATAATGAAAAGAACAAACGTTTTTTTATCCTCGGTAAATTCCCGATTGTAATAAGAGATGGACGTAAGGAGCATTTCATGGGGTAGCGCTTCGCCCAAAAAGGTGAGAAACTCCGAGGTATCTATCGGCGAATCTACAAATTCTTCAAGTTCGACAATTTTCTTTGATTCATTATCAAACTTTGAACTGAAACTCAGGTTTTTATTATTTTCAGTATTTTTAGAGGATATTTTGGTATCCAATTCAGATATCTGTGATCCGAGCGCTATTCCGTTATATTCGTGGAAGCCAAGATAAAAGAGCAAGGCTGACGCGATCGTAACGGTTAGAATATTCACAAAGAAGTCAGTCCGGATAACCTTAATATCCGGTAGGGCATCGACATTACGAAAGTCAGGATGCCAGTTAGTTTGGACAACCTTTTTAGATTTAGTTAGCGCCATCTTCTGAGTTACTGTAATTCCCCATTAAGCTGAAAAGGCTGAGCCAACGACTATCGAGATCCTCTAGCTGAACATCCTCACTAACGCTAATGTTCTGCGCCTGCAGCCAGCTTGGGTAATCTAAGTGCAGAACCTCCATTCCTAATGAGCGTGATAAAGTCTGGTGAATCCAACTCAGATTTTTCGGTAATAGGGTAAGAAAAATCTGTCCTATCATCTGACCTGTTTGAACTTCATAAAACCCCGTGGATGATTGAAGCTCTTTCAACATTTTATTTAGCAGAGCTGGGCCCATCTCGGTAAAGTCAAATGTATCTGAATAAAAAAGCTTTTTCGCCGACTCCTCATCTTTAAGATCAAGTTCTTTTTGAATTACAGGAAACATCCCGTTCAACCCAAATGGTATGGGTCGCGTCACATCGATCTTTTCATTGTTAATGATAAAAACGTTCGAATTGGAAGATGTTATCTCAAGAACCAGAGTGGGCATCGTAATGGATTTAAAATTGGCATAATTTATTAACCCACCCAAACTGGTTAAAGTGCCTAACTCTAATCGTTCAGGATATACACCGTAATCGACAATCATTTCTTGCTGTTCGCTCAACTCGGTACTTTGTGCACCACAAAGAACAAGTTCTTTTTGATTCTGCACACCCTTCTCCAAATCGAAGTCAGTACCATCATAAGCATTAACGATGGTTGTAAGGTACTTGCTCGGATCTATACGAAATTGATCATTTAATAGATCGGTAAAATAATTCGGTTCCTTCGCTTTGTTTGGCGAGTCAAGAGTCGTGCGTCGGACAAATCTACTCTTGGGATAAATTCCACAATGCCCATGGATATACCCACGCGATTTATCATCGCTTAATCCGGCAACAAAATCCCGGACTTTATCCGCATTACTATCATGGGGACTTTCCTGTAAACTTTCTACAGTGAATGGAGCATCTAAACCCGACGTGATTGCCGCGAGCACGGAAAATTCACTGACTTCAAAAAAGAGACCTTTGGATTTTTCCGTAAGCATAGGATTTCCTTAGAGACGAAAAAAAAATAGCAAACACTTACTGTGTGTTCTGCTAAATTATTCAGAAATCAAATTATATATATTCCTATAATAGACTATTATAGGAAACTTTGGGGGTATTTTCAAGTAAAATAAGATTAAAATATAATAAGTATATCTAAATGATATTTCTTATTAGTTCACAAGAGTATGAGAAAAATAAGCAGAAGGCGATAAATATAAATAAATTTTTATACTAAACACAAGGGAATGATTAAATTTATCCGCTTTTCTTTTATCTTTATAATCGAAGCATTCATCGGGGTCGAATTTTAACAAAAGAATTCAATTATAACTTTTATGAAATATCTCTTCCGAAATTATTTTATGTTCACGCCTTGTTTACGAATAAGGGTTAGTTTATTAATAATTAATTGGGCGCCAGTTAATCCTTTCACCTTACTTTTTAATGTTTAAACCATACGCGGTAACATTTACCTGTAATTCGAATAAATCCATAAGAGGATTTAACGTTTTCATTTAATATTTGATCACTCGCTAAGCCCGAGTTAATCATCTGATTTAAATCGATAACCGGGTAGTCTTATCTTAAAATATAATGCGCATTACACGCATTTTATATCAATCCGTTTGGATTTTATCTGCGAGATAGCGCGATGAGATAAAGGAGGTTGCCCAGGGACGCGATAAATGCAGCGACATAAGTAAACCCTGCGGCATCCAAAGTTTTACTTACTCCGGGAATTTCAGATTGATCTATAATACCGAGATTGGGTAATTGAGCTTTAGCACGTTTGCTCGCGTCAAACTCTACGGGTAACGTAACTAATTGAAAGACGGTTAATACGAGATACACCATGATGCCCAGTTTAATGAGACCAAGGATACCGAAGAATAAACCACCAATAATTACGAACGGCAGTAATTTTGAAGAAATGTTAGTTATTGGAATCAGCGCCATCCGTAATTTAAGCGCTTTGTATCCTACATTGTGTTGTATAGCATGCCCGGCCTCATGTGCCGCAACTCCCAACGCTGCCAGACTGGTACCCCTGTAATTCTCTTCACTCAGCGCCAGTCGTTTATGCGTGGGATCATAATGATCAGTTAAATGCCCGCGAATAGCCACGATACTGACGTCATTAACTCCAGCACTTCGCATCACATAGTCGGCGGCCTCGCGACCGGTTACACGGCTTCGCGATTGAACTTGAGAATACTTTTTATATGTACTCGCTACTTTCGATTGTGCCCACATTCCAATTATTATTGGAATAATTATGAAAAAGAGAAAATTCATTTTCTATTATGATTTAAATCTAACACCAAGTGTTATTACAATCTGGTCTACATTTCCTGCAAGTCAAGTCGAAGAGCCATTTGGTAAAAAGATTCAAAGGTCAACTTCCCTTACGCTAAATCATCTCTTCTAAGAAGAGCATTAAGATCGGGATCACGTCCCATAAATTCTTTAAACAGTTTAGATGGATTTTCAGCATTTCCTCTGCTGAGGATTTTTTCTCTAAACTCATGTCCTACCTTCGGATTGAGGACACCTTCTTTTTTAAAACGCGTAAAGGCATCCGCATCGAGCACTTCAGCCCATTTATAAGAATAATATCCAGAGGCATACCCTAGACTGCTCGCGAATAAATGCGTGAATCTCCTAATGATAGAAGGTGTTGTCGATTTACTTGGCGGATTATAATCGACAAGCATCTCATTGAGAATGGTATCGAGGTCGCCTCCGAAAAATTGAGCCCCGTGCATATGCAATTCTAAATCCATTTTGCCAAATGACAATTGGCGCATCATTTGACGTGCTGCTTGAAAGTTTCGCGCCCGTTTCATTTTTTCAAAAAGCTCATCAGAAATCTTCTCTTCAGTTTCATAATGTTGCGCAAAGAAATCGAGACTTTCACGTTCCCAACACCAGTTTTCCATAATTTGTGATGGTAATTCGACAAAATCCCAGGCTACGTTAGTCCCATTCATTGATTTGATTTCCACTTCACCCAGGGTATGATGTAAGAGGTGACCAAATTCATGAAAGATAGTACTTACTTCGTCATGAGTCAGAAGCGCGGGTTTATCGCCGACCGAAGGAGTAAGGTTTCCGCAGATAAGTCCGAGATGTGGATCGCGTCTATCTTCGCACTGATTAATTTGACCAGTGATAAAAGAATTCATCCAGGCACCGCTTCGTTTTGGTTCGCGAGGGTGCCAGTCTGCATAAAAAGATCCTAGATGTCTTTCATTCTGGTCGAAGACTTCATAATATTTTACTTCAGGATGCCATACTTCTACTGGTTTTCCCCATGGAGGAAAAGTATTAGGATTCAAGTGATTATTACTATCTTTCCCATTAACACTTATAACTTCTCGTTCATTAATTTTTATCCCAAAAATTTTTTCAGCGATTGAAAACATCCCGTTTATAACAGGGTCGATAGAAAAATAAGGCCGGAGATCTTCATCATCAAAATCATACCTCTCTCTTCTTAGTTTTTCCGACCAATAGGCAACTTCCCAGGGTTCGAGATGATCCTGCGATGTTCCGGTTTTTTGCGCTTTATAAATTTCCAGCTCTTCACACTCTTTATCGAAAGCCACTTTTGTCCGACGATGCAAATCATCGACAAAGCCGAGCGCGGTAGCACCGTTTTTAGTCATTCGCCGTTCGAGAACTAAATCAGCAAAGTCATTTTTCCCGAGGAGCTTCGCTTTTTCCGCTCGCAATTCCAAACATTTCCAAATGAGATCATCGTTTTTATAGGGTTTGGAATTGCCAATTCCTATTGCCGCTTCCCAAAGTTTTTTTCGGATACTATCATTTTCCAAATACTTCATGGCGGGGAGAAACGAGGGATAGTGCAGTGTGAATCTCCATCGATGCTCTTCTTCGGTGCCGAAACCTTTATTCAAAGCGTCGAGGCGCGCTGCTTCTTTTGCTATGGGAGGCAATCCTTCAAGCAATAACTCATCATCTAATACGAGCTCATAGGCGTTTGTAGAGTCTAGGACATTTTCCGAATACTTTTGCGTAATTTGTGCCAGCTCTTTTTCCAAGTCTTCGAAACGGTTCTTTAAATCAATATAAAGATCCGCTCCCTGTTCTCGAAATTCTGCTAACGTCTCTTCAAGAAAACGTTTTTCAACGTCTTGTAATTTTTTAACTTCATTACTTTGAGAAAATTTTTTAAGGACCGACCACAAATCGGCGTTGAGAGGAATTCTCGCATAGAATTCGGATACTTGAGGTAATAGTTCATTAAATACCTCTCTGAGCTCCGGTGAATTACACACCGCATCCAGATGGTTTACAACCCCCCAAGCCAGATCAACACCTTCAGTGGCTTTTTCGAGCGCAAGAAAACTGCGCTCAAAAGTTACCTGCCCTTTATCCTGGCTGCTAATGTCATCTATATTCTTTTGCGCCTCCATTAATGCCTCTTCAATTCCAGACCTCACAAATTCTGTTTTTAAGAGTGACCAATGAATATCGAACGCTATGTCGAGAAATGGGTTTTTCATATTTTAATAAATAGATTATTTTCCGATTTGAGAACCATCCACCTTATAGATTCAATTTTCTAATTTAATACCACAAATTCAATCTACCAGGCACTCGTCAGATTCAATAAAATTCCTGGATTTCCTTAATGATTCAGGGGTGGTGCCCCCTTGACGAAGTTTTCTTAAACTGAGCGAATCATGACGTTTTGCCAACCTTTCACCACGATCATCACAGAGTAAAGGGCAATGATAATAAGCGGGGGGCGGCCAATTCAAGGCACGGTATAGCAATAGCTGACGTGCAGTGGAGAGCAATAAATCTTCGCCTCTTACGACTTCTGTAATACCCATACTTTGATCGTCAGCCACTACGGCCATTTCATAGGAAGGGAAGCCATCTTTTCGCCATACAATAAAATCCCCGAAATCTTTTCCGGCTGTAAATTTTACTTTTCCGACGCGATAATCAATAAAATG